>Ga0268299_1000285_pt1 | contig 181000 bp, 145 predicted proteins | sample NOBtaG_FD_193484 | JGI IMG/M metagenome (GOLD analysis project Ga0268299, IMG submission 193484) | Activated sludge microbial communities from bioreactor in Nijmegen, Gelderland, Netherland - NOB reactor | ecosystem: Engineered > Bioreactor > Aerobic > Activated sludge | place: Netherlands... | reverse complement strand
AGGGGTGCAGGGGTGCAGGGGTGCAGGGGTGCAAGGGTGCAAGGGTGCAAGGGTGCAAGGGTGCAAGGGAATCGGGTTCGAGTTTCCGGGCTCCGTATCTACAATCGCCGTATGCGCAACCACCTGCTTCGCGTGCTCATCGTGACGGCCGGGCTGGGCGTGGGGCTGGCCTCAGCGCCCGGGGACGTGCGGATCGTTCCGGTGGAAGGAGAGGGCGCCCGGTACTGGCCGCGCTGGCGAGGCCCGTCTGGGCAGGGCCATGTGTCCGAGGCGGCGTACACCGACACGTGGTCACCGACATCGCGTGTCCAGTGGAAGGCGGCGGTGCCCGGACGCGGCAACTCCTCGCCCGTGGTGTGGGGCGACCGGATCCTCCTGACAACGGCCCGCGACAACGGCCGGCGGCTCTCGGTGATCGCCTTCAGCCGAACGGACGGACGTGTGCTGTGGGAAACATTCATCCCGCAGGAGGGTGTCGAGGGCGTGCACGAGAAGAACGGCTACGCGTCGGCGACTCCCGCCACGGACGGCCAGCGCGTGTATGCGTCGTTCGGCCGGCACGGGCTCGTCGCCATGGACTTGAACGGCAGGATCGTGTGGCACCGGAAGTTCGGCGTCATCGACAACTACCACGGGCCGGCCGGCTCGCCCGTGCTCTACAAGGACCGGATCTTCCTCTACCAGGATCAGAACCCCACGCCGTCGCAGACGGCGTTCGTGGCGGCATTCGACACGGCCACCGGCCGCACGCTCTGGCAGACCCCGCGCACCGAGACGGTCGGGTGGGGCACGCCCGTCGTGGTCGACGTGGGCGAACGCGACGAGTTGATCGTGTCGGGCCAGCGGCGTGTGGCCGCCTACGATCCCGACAACGGGCGCGAGCTCTGGACCGTGCGGGGCATGACCTTCGAGGTGATCCCGACGCCCGTGGTCGGACACGGGCTCATCTTCGCTTCGTCCGGCCGCGCGGGCCCGACATTCGCCATCCGCCCGGGCGGAGCCGGCGACGTGACCGCGACGCACGTCGCGTGGAGCACGCCCAAAGGCTCACCGTTCGTGCCGTCGGGTATCGTCGTCGGCGACCTGCTGTATCTCGTCAACGACATGCAGAGCATCCTCACGGTCTACGAGGCCGCGAGCGGTGCGCTGGTCTATCAGGGACGCCTGGGCGTCGCCCAGCGCGAGGGCTTCTCGGCCTCGCCGGTGGCGGTGAACGGCAAGGTGTTCTTCACGAACGACGAGGGGCAGACGTTCGTGGTCCAGGCCGGCCGCGAATTCAAGCTGCTGCACGTGAACGAGCTGGGGGCGCGCACGCTCGCGTCGCCCGCGTTGGTCGATGGCACCTGGTACTGGCGCAGTGATGGACAACTCGTGGCGGTGCGGTAGCGGGCCCCTCACGAAGGCCCCACGCCGGACGCAGCAGGAGACTCAGGCCGAGTAGAGCTGGACCAGGTTCAGCCGGGCCATCCGCTCGAAGTCCTGGTCGAATGTCCAGACGAGGCCCCCGAGATCCTGGGCCAGGGACGCGATGAGCAGGTCTGCCAGTCCGAAGCGCTCGCCAGCCTCGGCGGCGAGGTCGGTCCAGGCCTCCACCCGGGCCCACGTCTCTTCCGTGGGCACCACGACGGGCAGCGCCGAAAGGCGATCGATCACCTGCTGCCGGCTACGCGCCGACAGCCCCGCACGCAGTTCCTGCCTGACCGGCTGAGCCACGGCGGCCAGGTCGTGGTCGATCAACTCGCCGAGGATGTGGGCGTCGCGCCCCGGTTGTCCGCGGAGCACCGCCACCCACACCGAAGTATCGACGACGATCATGGATTCGCGGAGGGTTTGCCCCGCAGCGTCGTGGGATCGACATCGAATCTCACGGTGCCGAACAGCCGCTTCAGTTCCTCCGCCTTGCTCCGCCGGACCACTTCCTTCAGGGCGTGCACCACGGTATCGGTCTTGGACTTGAACCCGAGCGTTGCGCGGGCTTCCTCCATCAGCGTGTCCGGGAGGTCCAGAGTCGTACGCATACGTACAAGGCTAGTTGATATGCTTGAATGTGTCAATGCTCGTCGAGCTGATATGCATCTGCATCACTTCATCTCGACGGTAATGGCGACTGGCGTGCCTGCCGTGACCGTGACCGTCTGGTCTGCGGCCTTTACGGCTTCGTGCCACACCCTGAGCTGGTACGTGCCGGGGGGCACGTCCGGCAGGGTGAAGCGGCCATCGGGCCCCGTGACTGCCGCCGCGTCATCGGTGACGAAGATCCACCCGCGCATCCATTGGTGGGTGCTGCAGCCGACGCGGAGGGGGCCTGCTCCGTCCAGGGGCCTGGCGAGTTCGAGCCCCGGCACGGGCAGGGCGAGATTGAAGAGCTGCCGGCCATCACTCCCCTGAACGGTGGTCGTGTGCAGCACGGGGTCACGGCTCGAGGTCTTCATGACGGCCCTGCTGCCGACGACCTGCACGCGCGGCACGAACGCACACTTCTCGTTGAGCACACGCGCCTCGCGTGACGGGGCCCTGGCCTTGACGCCGACCAGCGTGACCACGGCGTTGGCCAGGCGCCCGGCGGCATCCGCCACCAGGGACTCGTCAGGCACCTCGGCCCCGCACACCTTCTGGTCGAATGTGACGCGAAGCGGACGAGGCGGTTTCACCCGTGTCGTCACCACGCCCTGGATGCTGCCCGCGAGGGGCTGTCCTCCCGCGAAGGGCGCCGCCAGGGACCCTGCCGTCGGCAGCATCCCGACAAGCGTCAGGATCACCGTCACCACCCGCATCGACTCCTCCACTCGTCGTCCCGCTCCGCCCACTCATCGGGGCCCGTCTGCTGTTCACGGGCTTCCTTTCGCTCTCCGCGCCTGCCGGGACTACCCTGTCAGGATATGCGTATCGTTATCACCACCAGCCTGGTGGCCCTGCTGGGCGTGTGCACGCCGGCGTGGGCTGCCGCCCAGACGGGGACCACGTTGTCGGGCGTCATCCGGCAGGGCGAGGACAACCAACCGATGGCCGGTGCGCTCGTGGTCATCGACGAGTTGCGGCGCGAGACCCGGACCGAAGCCGACGGCAGCTACAGGTTCGAGGGTGTTCCGCCCGGAAGCTATCACGTCGGGGTTCGCGCGGAGGGCTACACCACACGCCGCTCCGAGATCACGGTCGGCACGTCCCCGGCCACGCTCGACCTCACCGTCGAGTTCGACCTGCACTTCGCGGAGGTCCTCTCCGTGAGCCCGAACCCGCGGCCGCAGTTCGAGTCCTATCAGCCAACGTCGGTGCTGACCGGGCAGGACCTGGCCCGGCAGCTCGACACGACTGTCGCCGGGACGCTGCAGTCCGAGCCCGGCATCGCCATGCGGGCCTTCGGCTCCGCGCCTGCCCGTCCAGTCATCCGCGGTCTCGATGGCGATCGCGTCGTCGTCCTCGAAGACGGCCAGCGCACGGGCGACATCTCGGCCCAGTCGGGTGACCACGGCGTGCCGGTGAACCCCGCGGCGGCCAGAAAGATGGAGGTCGTCCGCGGGCCCGCCACGCTGCTCTACGGCGCCAATGCCATCGGTGGCCTGGTCAACATCATCTCGGACCAGATCCCGAGCGAGCGGACGACCCGCCCGTCGGGGAACTTCACCTTCGATGGCGGCACCAACGGCGGCCAGGGCGGCGCCGCCGGCGACGTGCACGTCGGCAACGGACAGTGGGCGTTCCACTTCGGCGGCAGCGGCCAGCGCATCGGCAATTACTCCACCCCCGAGGGCGAGGTGGAGAACTCGCAGTCGCGGACGGGCACCGTGAGCCTGGGCGGCGCCTGGACCGGCGACAACTCCTACGTCGGCGCCAGCTACGGCTACACCGACATGAAGTACGGCATCCCCATCGTCGAAGGCGGTGAGATCAGCCTCGACCCGCGGCGTCACGCGTTCAACGTGCGGGCGGGCGGCACGGCACTGCCGGGATTCATCCAGTCCTACCGGGCTACGCTCGGTATCAGACGCTACGAGCACCGCGAGCTCGAAGGCGACGAGATTGGCACGACGTTCGACAATGATCAGCTGGAGGGCGAGGTCCTGCTGTCCCACCGCAAGACCGCCGGCCTGCTCGGCAGCGTCGGCGGCTGGTTGCTGAACCGGCAGTTCCAGGCGGTCGGGGAAGAGGCGCTGTCGCCGCCGGTGGACCAGAACAGCGTGGCGGGGTTCCTGTACGAGGAGAAGGCCTGGTCACACGCCACGCTGCAGTTCGGCGGCCGGGTGGACCACACCCGCTACGCCCCTGAGAACGGGCTGCCGAATCGCGACTTCACCGAGTTGTCTGCGTCGCTGGGGTTGCTGGTGCGTCCCGCTGCCGCCAACGACAACTTCGTGATTGCCGCGAGCCTTGCCCGGGCGGCACGTCCGCCCGCGCTCGAGGAGCTGTACTTCTACGGGCCGCACCTCGGCAACTTCGCGTACGAGATCGGCAACCCGAACCTCGACCCCGAGCGGGCGATCGGCTTCGACCTGGCCCTCCGTGCGCGCGGCGATCGCTTCGAGGGTGAGATCTCGTTCTTCAGGAACAACATCAGCAATTTCGTGTTCCGCAATCCCATCAGCGACGAGGAGTTCGAGGAGCGGGAGGACGAGTTCGACGACCGCTTCAACATCGACCACGGTGACGAGGAGGAAAACGGCGGTCACCATGGCGGCGACCTGCCCTATGTCGAGTTCGTCGGTCGCGATGCGACGCTCTGGGGCTTCGAGGCCCATGGCGACGTCAAGATCACCAGCCAATGGACCGCGGAGTTCACCTTCGACATGGTGCGCGGAGCGTTGAACGATACAGACGAAGACCTGCCGCGCATGCCCCCGTACCGCGGCATCGTGGGCCTGCGCTACGCGAACGCGGGCTTCCAGGCGGGCACCGCGGTGAACATGGTGGCGTCACAGAACCGCGTGTACGGCGAGGAACTGCCGACCGATGGGTACGCGACGCTGCGATTCTACGGTTCGTACTCGTTCACCACCGGGAGCGTCCTGAGCACGATCACCGCTCGCCTCGAGAACGCGACGAACGAGCTGTACCGCAACCACCTGAACTACCTGAAAGACCAGTTGCCGGAGATGGGGCGCACCTTCCGCCTGGTGTATACGGTGGGGTTTTAGCAGGTGCCGACGGGTGCGGGCGGGTGCGATCAGGTGCGGGCGGGTGCGAGGTGCGGGCCGGTGCGGCGGGTGCGGACGGGTGCGAGGTGCGGGCCGGTGCGGCGGGTGCGGACGGGTGCGGGTCAGCGCTCCGCTTGCCCGCCGTAGCTCGCTCGATCGTCGGAGCGAAGGTGGGTTCGCGTGAGGGCCATGAAGATCGTGCACGCCATTGCGAGCACGACCAGGGCCAGCGCGGTGGCGGACGGTTCGAGGCCGCGGCTCAGGAAGAACAGGGCCACCGACGCCCATGCGCAGGACACCGCAATCAGCTTGACCCCGCGCGAGATCGAACGCTCCGCGTGATACCGCTCCACGTGTACCAGGGCCTCGCGGAACAGGGGCATCCGCTTCACCCAGCCGTGCAGGCGAGTGCTCGACCGTGAGAACGCCCACAGCGCCACCAGCAGGAACACGGTCGTCGGCAGTCCTGGCAGCAGGGCGCCGAGGGCGGCGAGACCCACGGACGTGAGACCCACGACGATGTAGGCGAAGCGCGCGAGCAGGGGCATGGGGAACCGCTGAGCCCCCCGATTATAATCCGCGGCCATGCATCGGATGATTTCTCTTCTCTTGGCGGTGGCGGTCCTGGTGGGCGGCGCCGCGACCCTCCCGACCCGGTCACAGGCCACGGAGCGGCAGACCGGCGTGCCCGGCTGGCTCGCGCCCTACCAGCAGGACGCCGCCCGGCTGGTGGCCGCGGCAACGGGGGACCAGTTCGCCTGGGACCGGCTGGCTGAGCTCACAGACACGTATGGCGCCCGCCTCACCGGCTCCGACAACCTCACCCGGGCCATTGCCTGGGCCGTGGCCACCATGAAGGCCGACGGCTTCGACAACGTCCGGACCGAGAAGGTGATGGGTCCCAAGTGGGTCCGCGGCCGGGAGAGCCTCGAGATCATCGACCCGCCCCACCACGTCATTCCCCTGCTCGGCCTCGGCGGCAGTATTGCCACCTCGGCTGACGGCCTCGAGGCCGAGGTGATGGTCGTCTCCACCATGGACGAGCTTCAGAAGCGCTCCGCCGACGCCAGGGGCCGCATCGTCCTTTTCGACGTGCCGTACACCACCTACGGCGAGACGGTCGCCTACCGGTCCGGCGGCGCCCGCATTGCCGCCCAGCATGGCGCGGTGGGCATGCTGCTGCGGTCGGTTGGTCCCATGGGCCTGCGCACGACCCACACCGGCGGCATGCAGTACGGCGACGAGGCGCCGAAGATTCCCGCCGCCGCCATCTCCGTCGAGGACGCGCAGCGCATCCACCGCATCATCGACCGCGGGCGCACGGTGCGCGTCCGCCTGAAGATGGAGGCACACTTCGAGCCCGATGCCGAGTCGGCCAACGTCATCGGCGAGATCACCGGCCGCGAGCGCCCCGACGAGATTGTCCTGGTCGGCTGTCACTTTGATTCATGGGACGCCGCCACCGGCGCCTCCGACGACGCCGTGGGGTGCATCGCCACGTGGGAGGGGCTGCGGCTGATGAAGAAGCTGAACATCCGGCCCCGGCGGACGGTGCGGCTCGTGCTGTTCACGAACGAGGAGAACGGGCTGCGTGGCGGCAACGCCTATCGCGATGCCTACGCGAAGGACGCAGAGAAGCACGTGCTCGCGATCGAGTCCGACTCGGGGGTGTTCGCGCCCGCGCACCTGGCGTTCTCGGGCTCCGAGTCCGCGCGGCGTGTCATCGCCGAGATCGGAACCCTGCTCGCCGGCATCGACATGCAGCACGTGAGCTCCGGCGGCGGGGGCGCCGACATCGGCCCGATTGCGGCGGTGGGGAAGGTGCCGATGATGGCGTATGCCGGCGATTCGACGAAGTACTTCACCATCCACCACACGCCGGCAGACACCGTCGAGCGCATCCAGCCCGTGGAGGTCTCGAAGGCCGCGGCGTCGCTCGGCGTGATGATGTACGTCGTGGCCGAGATGCCGGAGCGGCTCCCCAAGTAGGGTGCAGGGGTGCAGGGGTGCAGGGGTGCAGGGGTGCAGGGGTGCAGGGGTGCGGGGTGCAGGGTTCAGATCGGCCTGACGCGGATGACCGAGGCGCCGGCCTTGCCCTCCACGAAGACGGCCAGGGGGCCCGCCGGCGTGGACACCAGGAGGGGATACGACGTGTGGGTGTCGGGTGTGCCGAGGCGACGCGTCCCGCCGAAGACCGCCTGGCCGGCCTCATCGAACCGCAGGCTGCGGACGGCCGCCTGCCGTACGCCATTCACGACCTCATCCCACGCCACGTGGATCCGGTCCGCGCCGTCGACCATCACCTGCGGGTGCATCGGTCTCGGGCTGCCGAGCGTCGGGATGCGGGTCCGCCCCGAGAACGCGCGTCCGTCCGCAGACGAGGCGTAGAACAGCGCACCCTCGGGCGCAGGACCGCCCAGCACGGTTGGCCACACGATATGCGCGGTGCCGCGACCATCGACCGCCAGCGCCGGCCCATCGTCCGGGCAGCCCGCGAGGTGCCACTCGTCGGCGCTCACGCGCCCGGGCGGACCGAAGCTGTGGCCACCGTCGGGCGACGCGATGAAAGCGATGTCGCGGATGTTGCCGGGATAGACGTGACGCCACGCGGCCAGCAGGCCGCCGCCAGGCCTGGTGACGAGCGCCACCTTGCAGCAGTAACAGACGCCCTTCACGAGTTCCCGTTCGCCGGCGGGGTCGGACCCGTCGCGCGCATAGTACAGACCCGAGCGCTCGGCCATGGCGACGCCATCGATGGCCTGGCGCGCCGCGTGATGCCCGGCTGGCTCCGGATGATGACCGGCGGGCTCGGGATGATGCCCGCCCGGCGCGGGCGCCGGCGCCGCCAGGCCGCGATGATCGAGCCACATCACATGCGCCTGACCGCGCGTATCCAGCGCCATGGCGTGCCACCCGCGATCGCCCGGGGCGCCCGGCGCCTGCAGCGCGCGCGACGTGGGAAACGTCCGGCCGCCATCGGTCGATCGCGCGATCCGGATCTCGGTTCCCCGCGTCTTCGCGCCGTAGGCCACGACAATCTCGGGCTCGGCGCCCGACCGCTCCACCAGGCCCACACGCGGCGGCAGTTCGCCGCCCAGTCGCGCATCACCCTCGGTCGTGTTCACGCGCACGGGGGCGGCGAAGCGCCGCCCGCCGTCGCGGCTGACGGCCACGAACACGTCCGGCGTGCCCTGCGGGGCCTGCGCACCGAAGGCCACGACCACGAAGTCGCCGAGGGCCACCGCCCACGGGGTCTGGCTGGACCGGCCGGGAACGCTGAGCGTGGCCGCTTCGTCCTGCCGGGCCGAGACCGCAGGGCTGGCGAGGCACGAGATCCCGAGAATGCCAATGACCGCGATCACCCGCATGGTGTGTAGCCTAACGGGATGACATGGAGTCGGGGTGCGGCAAATTGACTCAGGGGCCAGTCCGGCCGTGACGGGCCAGAATGACGCCATGTGGTCGGAACCCGGCCCGGTCGTCACCGCCCGATGGCTCGCCCGGTTCCGATGGGCCGTTGTCGCGGGTGCCGCGGGCACACTGCTCGTCGCCGCCGCCTGGCTGGCGGTGGCGTTCCCCGTCCCGGGCGCCGCACTCCTGGTGGCCGCGCAGGTCCTCAGCAACCTCTGGCTGCAGCTGGTGCTGCGCCGCGGCACCGAGCCGTCGGATGGCATCCTGGGCGGGCTGATCCTGTTCGACATCGGCATCCTGACCGCCCTGTTGATGCTGACGGGCGGGCCGTCCAACCCGTTCACCATCAGCTACCTCGTCTACATCACCCTCGCGGCCGTGACGCTGAACGCCGCGTGGGCCTGGGGTGCCGCCGTGGCGTCGATGGCCGGCTACGGGCTGCTGTTCGTCACCCCGCTCCGCGCGCTGGCGGATCCCCATGCGGGCCACGGCGGAATGGATCCTGCGCTCAGCCATCAGGTGGGCATGGGCGTGGCCTTCGCCGCCGCGGCGCTGCTCACCGCCAGCTTCGTCACCCGCATCCGCCTGGCGCTCGAGGCGCGCGAGCGTGCGCTGGCCGAGGCCCGGCGCGTGGCCGCTCAGCAGGAACGCCTGGCATCGCTCACGACGCTGGCGGCCGGCGCCGCGCACGAGCTGGCGACGCCGCTCAGCGCCATCGCCGTCGCCGCGCGCGAGCTCGAGCTGTCGGCCTCGGCCGCCGGAGTGCCAGCCGGGATCAGCGAGGACGCCCACCTCATCCGTTCACAGGTGGACCGCTGCCGCCAGATCCTCGATCAGATGAGCGGGCGCGCCGACGAATCGGTGGCGCACCGCGCCCAGACGCTGCCGCCGTCCCGTGTCGCGCAGGCATCCGTCGACACCTTCGGACCGCGCGATCGCGACCGTATCGTGCTGGCGATCGCGCCGGATCTCCCCGAGGTCACGGTGCCGCTCGAGGCGGCGACACGGGCCTTGCGCACGCTCATCAAGAACGCGATCGAGGCCTCGCCTCACAACGCCCCGATTCATTTGTCGGTCGATGTGCATTCCGGTCAGATCCGGTTTCGGATCCGCGACAATGGGGCTGGCATGACGGCCTACACCCTGCAGCGCGCCGGCGAGCCGTTCTTCACGACCAAGCCCGTGGGCGCCGGCTTCGGGCTCGGCCTGTTCCTCGCCCGCACGTTCGCCGAACGCTGGGGGGGCAGCCTCACCCTCCAGTCCGTGCCATCGGAGGGGACCACGGCCACCCTCGCGTTGCCCGCCAGGCCAGAAGGACGTCAGTGATGTCGACCGATGCCCGGACCCTGCTCCTGCTCGACGATGACGACGTGTTCGCCACGCGCCTGGCGAAGGCGCTCGCGACGCGCGGCTTCGAAGTGACCCGCGTGGCCACGGCCGCCGAGGCCATGCGGATCGCGCGCGAGGACAGTCCGGAATGTGCGCTCGTGGACCTGCGCCTCCCCGATGGTCACGGCCTTGACGTGGTGACCGGCCTGCACGCGATCGACGCCACGACCCGCATCATCGTCCTCACTGGCTATGGCGCGATCGCGACGGCCGTGGAGAGCCTCAAGCGGGGCGCGTCCGACTACCTCACCAAGCCGGTGGATGCCGACCAGGTGGCATCGGCATTCGACGCCCAGTCGTCTCCGGCCGACCACCTGCGCGAGTTCACGGTCCCGTCACTGGCACGCGTGGAGTGGGAGCACATCCAGCGGGTGATGACCGAGTGCCAGGGCAACGTGTCGCAGGCGGCACGCGTCCTCGGGCTGCACCGCCGCTCACTCCAGCGCAAGCTCGCGAAGTATCCTGTCAACCGTTGAACGGGGCACGATTCGTGCTTCAACCCCGGCAGGGCCGCTCGCCCGAACGGTAATCCGTCGGGGCCCCGGGGCCTCGAAGGAGGTCGTCATGGTTCGATTTCAACAGGTTCTGTGCCCGACGGACATGAGTGATGCGTCGAGGCCCGCACTCCGCTACGCGGCGGCGATTGCCGCCTGGTACGACGCGCGGCTCTCCGTCCTGCACGTCGTCCCGACCTTCGACGCCATCCAGATCCCGCCGGGTGCGCTCGGCGAGACCGTACAGGTGGTCTACCCCTCGTCGCGTGACGAGGTGCTGGCCACCCTGCAGCGGCAGGTGGAGGCGAGCGGCGCCGCTGCCGTGAATCCGGCACTCGAGGCCGAGGCCGGCGACACGCTGCAGGTCATCGTGGACCGTGCGTTGACGATCCCCGCCGATCTGGTGGTGTTGGGCACGCACGGCCGCAGCGGCTTCAACCGGTTCCTCTACGGATCCATCGCCGAACAGGTCCTGCACCGTGCCTCCTGCCCGGTGCTCGCCGTACCGCCGCACGCCCCGGCCGACGCGGATGTGACGTTCGACCGCATCCTGTGCGCCCTCGACTTCTCGCCGGCGTCCTTGCAGGCGCTGGGGTTTGCCCTCGACCTGGCCCGCCAGGCCAACGGGAAGGTCACCGTGCTGCACGTGGTGGAGTGGCTGGCGGAGGAAGAGCCGCGTGTGCATACACACTTCAACGTGCCCGAATACCGGCAGCATCTGATCGACGACACCAGGGCTCGCATCAAGGAGCTGATCGCGGGTGAGTCCCAGACCTGGTGTGAGATCGAACCGGTGGTCACGACCGGCCGCGCCTACCGGGAGATCCTCAGGGTGGCGAAGGAACAGGCCTCGGAGCTGATCGTGATGGGCACGCAGGGCCGAGGCGGTCTGGGGCTGGCCCTGGCGGGCTCGGCCACGCAGCAGGTGGTCCGACATGCCGCCTGTCCGGTGCTGACCGTCAAGGGCACCCCGGCGGTGGCCTGACGTGCGCCCGGTGGCATACTGGCGGCGTCACGGGCTCGCCCACGGAGCGGGCCCCGGAGCGGGCCATGGAGCCGGATGGGCGGGAGGTGGCATGACGCGACGGATGTTGGCAGGGTTTCCGGTGCTGGTATTCCTTCTGAGCGGGGCGCTGCTCTCGGCGCAGGCTGGACCGACAGCGTCCGACGCGTGGGTGGCAGAGCCTCCGGCCGGGGCCACGGCGGCCGACGCCTTCGCCGTGGTGGAGAACCCGACAATGTACGAGGTGTACATCGTCAGCGTCACCACCGACGCGGCGGGGGCCGCGGAGATCGTGGATGGCCCGGCCGACTCGGCCAGGGCCGTGCGTGAGCTGTCGGTGCCGGCCTACGGCCGCGCCGAGCTGAAGCCCGGCGCGGTCCGCATCCGGTTGAAGGACCTGAAGAAGCCCCTGAAGGCGGGAGACTCGGTGGCGCTGACACTCACGACCGACGGCGGCGCCACGATCAAGATCACAGCCCCGGTAAAGCAGGGCTGATCGCACCTGCCGGCACCCGTCAGCACCTGCCGGCACTCGCACCTGCCCGCACCCATCAGCACCTGTCCGCCCCCGCCCGCACCCGGCTCTACCCCTTCTTCAAGATGTAGCTGCCGTCGGCGCCCTTGTCGCGGTACTTGCCGTGGCACTGCGCGCAGGTGCCCATCAGCATCTTCATGCTCTCGGCGGCCGCCGCCATGTTCTTCGCCGCCGCCGCCTGCTCGAGGGCCGTGGCGTGGTTCATCGAGGCCGTGGCCCACTCGGTGGCGTCCTGTGTCTTGCGCGCGGTCCAGAAGGCCACGTTGCCCTTCTGCAACTCCACCATCTTCTTCGCGTCCGCGGCCACCGCATCGGCGGCCTGCGCTTCCATGTTCTTCCGCATCGAACCGACCGTGGCGCCGACCGACTTCATCGCCTTGTCGAAATCTTCCTCGCTCATCGGCGCCTGAGCCGACGGCACGATCGCAAAGCCAATGGCGACCAGCCACGCCAGCACGGCGATGGACGCGAATCGAGCAGCACGCATGGGACCTCCCGGAAACAGCGGACGGCACGGCACGCACCGTCCGGAAGCCGCCACACTATAGCAGAGCCGGAACCCGGAACCCGGGACTAGGAACTCGGAACTGCGAAGCCTCGCATGTACGGGAGCGTGGCCGCGGTGGTGCGAACGCTCTCGAAATCCTCCAGCAGCATGCCCAGGCCGTCCCACCGTCCGGTGACGAGCGCATCGCGCGCCGCCGGCGGCAGGTGCACGGCGATGTCGAGATCGCCGGCGGTCGCGCGCATCGTCTCCAGGTCCAGGCGCACTTCCAGCTCCGGATTGCTCTCGATGGCGGCCTGCAGGGCGGCGATGTCCGCCGGCGCCGCCGTCACGGCCGGCATGCCCAGCATCACGCTGTTGCCGAAGAAGATCTCGGAGAAGCTCTCGCCGATGATGCCGCGGATGCCCCAGCGCACGATCCCCTGGGGGGCGTGCTCGCGGGAGGATCCGCAGCCGAAGTTGCGGTTCACCACCAGCAGCGATGCGCCAGCGAACCGCGGGTCGTCCACGGGGTGCACGGCGCCTCGAGCCGCCGCATGCGCGCGGTCGTCGCCGAACAGGTGCCGTTCGAGCCCGTCGAACGTGATGGCTCGCAGGTGCCGTGCGGGCATGATGCGATCGGTGTCGATGTCGTCGCCCACGAGCGGCAGCGCGCGTCCCGTGACGGTGAGGATGCTCGAGCCGCTCATTGCACCGCACCTCCGCGACCGATGACGCTGCGCACGTCGACCACCTCGCCGGCGATGGCCGCCGCGGCGACCATCGCGGGACTCATCAGCAGTGTGCGGCCGGTGGGGCTGCCCTGGCGCCCGCGGAAGTTGCGGTTCGACGAGGACGCGCACGTCTGGGCCCCGGACAGCTTGTCGTCGTTCATGCCGAGGCACAGCGAGCACCCCGGCTCCCGCCACTCGAATCCGGCCATCTGGAAGACCTCGTGCAGGCCCTCGCGCTCCGCGGCGTGCTGGACTTCGCGCGACCCGGGCACCACCAGGCCTCTCACGTGCCGTGCCACGCGCTGCCCGCGGACCAGATCGGCGGCGGCGCGCAGATCCGACAGGCGCGCGTTCGTGCAGGACCCGATGAACGCCACGTCCACGCGCCGGCCCTTGACGAGCGCGCCGGGCTCGAAGCCCATGAACTGCAGCGCCTCCAGGGCCGCGTCCCGCTCCCCGCCTGGCAGCGCCGCCGGTTCGGGGATGGGCTCGTCCACTGCGACACTCTGGCCGGGGTTGGTGCCCCAGGTGACGACGGGCGCGATCCGGTCCACATCCACCACCCGCTCATCGTCGGCCGGGGCGCCGGCGTCAGTGGCCACCGATCGCCACCAGGCCACCGCGCGCTCCCACGCGTCGCCCGAGGGGGCATGCTCGCGCCCGCGCAGGAACGCAAAGGTCGTCTCGTCCGGGTTGACGTAACCCATCCGCGCGCCGCCCTCGATCGAGAGGTTGCAGAGCGTCATGCGCTCGTCCATCGTCATCGCGCGAACGGCGTCGCCCGCGTACTCGTAGGCGTATCCCACGCCACCGTTCACGCCGAGCTGCCGGATCATCGTCAGCGCGAGGTCCTTGGCGGTCACGCCCGGGCCCATCCTGCCTTCGAAGCGGACGCGACGCAGCTTCGGCTTGTCCATGGCGAGGCACTGCGACGCCAGCACATCGCGCACCTGCGAGGTACCGATGCCGAAGGCAAGCGCGCCGAACGCGCCGTGCGTGGACGTGTGACTGTCGCCGCACGCGATCGTCATGCCCGGCTGGGTAAGGCCGAGCTCCGGGCCGATGACGTGCACGATCCCCTGGTGCGCGTTCCCGAGGCCGAAGAGCGGAATGTGGTGCGCCCGGCAGTTGGCCTCCAGGGTCGCCATCATCTCCTCGGCGACCGGATCCGGTGCGGGGCGCCGGATGCTCGCCGTCGGGATGATGTGGTCCATGGTCCCGAAGATGCGATCGGGAAACGCGGGCACGAGCCCGCGCTCGCGCAGCATCGCGAAGGCCTGCGGCGTGGTCACCTCGTGGATGAGGTGGAGGCCGATGAAGAGCTGTGTCTGCCCGGTCGGCAACCGACGGACGGTGTGCAGGTCCCAGATCTTGTCGAGGAGTGTCGCCATCAGCCCTTCAGCCGCCTGTTCACTTCCGCCCAGTTGATCACGTTCCAGAACGCCCCGACGTAGTCGGCGCGGCGGTTCTGGTACTTGAGGTAATAGGCGTGCTCCCACACGTCCAGCCCGAAGATCGCACGCTTGTTTTCCATCGACGGCGTGTCCTGGTTGGCCGTGCTGTGGATCACGAGCGTGCCGTTGTCGTCGCTCAGCCAGGCCCAGCCGCTGCCGAAGCGCCCCGTGGCGGCCGCGGCGAACATCTCCTTGAACGTGTCGAAGCTGCCGAAGGTGCCGTTGACGGCATCGGCCGCCGCTCCGGTCGGCGGTCCGCCGGCGCCGGGCGCCATCAGCGTCCAGAACTGCATGTGGTTCCAGTGCCCGCCACCGTTGTTGCGCACCGCGGTGCGGACGCTGTCCGGCATCTGGCTGAGGTTCCTGAGCATCTCCTCGAGCGGCAACTTCCCCGCGGCGCCAGCACTGGCGACCGCGGTGTTGAGGTTCGTCACATAGGTCTGATGATGCCGATCGTGGTGAAGCTGCATCGTCTGGGCGTCGATGTGCGGCTCGAGCGCGGCGAACGGGTAGGGCAGCGGCGCCAGCGCGAATGGCCCGCTCGGGGCGGGGGGGGCCTGTCCGGACGCCCGCAGTGTCGAGCGGCCCGAGGCCAGCGCGAGGCCCCCCAGGCCCAGCGTCGAGAACATCTGTCGGCGGGTCAGCGTCATCGGTCCTTCTCCCCTGCAGCCGAAGCCTACAGCTTACACCTGCGGGTCTCGGGCCTCCTGCGGCGCCGCAGGCCGGTAGCCGGCTGCGCCCGTCCGTGATACCATCAGGAAAGTGAGATCAAGTCTCACTTTGGCCACTCCCATGAGCGCCACCTCCACTCGCCGCCCCCTGGCCCGTGTCCCCGTCGGATCCACGGTCATCGTCTCGAAGGTCTCGGGAACCCGCCCGGTGGTCCGGCGCCTGCTCGAGATGGGACTGGTGCCGGGCACCCCCGTGACGGTCCAGCGCGAGGCGCCTCTCGGCGACCCCGTCGAACTGCGCGTGCGCAATTACGCCCTCTCCATCCGGCGCGCGGACGCCCAGAAGATCGAAGTCGAGTGACATGAGCGCCACCGCGCTCGCGCATCCACCGACAGCGCGCCAGGCGCTGGTGCTGGTGGCGGGCAATCCCAACTCCGGCAAGTCCACGGTCTTCAACGCCCTGTCGGGGGCGCGGACGCGCGTCGCCAACTACCCGGGCGTCACCATCGACCGGCGTTCGGCCACGGTCACGCTGGCCGAAGGGTTGTCCATCGAGCTGACGGACCTGCCCGGCACGTACTCATTGGCGGCGCGATCGCGTGAAGAGCAGATCGCCGTCGAGTCCCTGCTGGGTCACGGCCCGCGGCGGCCCGACGCCATCCTGATCGTCGCCGATGCGACGGCGCTGGCGCGCGCGCTGTACCTCACCGTCGAGATCCTCGAGATCGGCCGACCGGTCGTCATCGCGCTCAACATGACCGACGAGGCGCGGCGGGACGGCATCGAGATCGACATCGCGCGGCTGGAAGTGCTCACCGGTGCACGCGTGATCCCCACCGTGGCCAACAAGGGGCTCGGGACCGACGCGCTCGGTGCCGCGCTGGCCGACGCGATCCGCCAGCCCGTGACGCCGCGTCCTCCGGACGTGGCTCGGCCGGTCGCACTGGTCACGGATCTCGCGGAGCTCGAGGGCGTCATCCTCGCCGAGCGCGAGATGCAGCGACCGGAGGACGCGCGGGTCTGGGCGCAGTGGCTGCTGCTCTCGCTCGAGCACGAGGCCGACGACGAGCTGGCCAACATCCCCCAGGCGATCCGCGCCGCCGTGCACCGCGTCACGGCGCGGGCCGCCGCGGCCGGACGCAATCTCGACCTCGAGATCATCGGCGGCCGGTATCAGCTGGTGGACCGGCTGATGGGCGAGGTCTGCCGCACCCCGGCGACGCCCCGTCGCACGTGGACCGACCGCGCGGATGCGGTGCTCACCCACAAGGCAGGCGGCGCGCTGGCGTTTGCCGTCGTGATGATGGTGGTGTTCCAGGCGCTCTTCAGCTGGTCCGAGCCCGCCATCGCCGTCATCGAGGACACGGTGGCCGCCGTGCAGTCGTGGGTGACCGGGGTGATGCCGGCAGGCCCGCTCACCAGCCTCCTCGTGAACGGGGTCATCGCCGGCGTCGGCAACGTCGTCGTCTTCGTGCCGCAAATCGGACTGCTGTTCCTCTTCATCGGCTTGCTCGAGGACCTGGGCTACCTGGCCCGCGCCGCCTTCGTCATCGACCGCGTGATGCGGGCCGTGGGCCTGCACGGCCGCGCGTTCGTCCCGATGCTGTCCGGCTTCTCCTGCGCGGTCCCTGCGGTGATGGCCACGCGCACGCTCGAGAGCCGGACCGACCGCCTGTTGACGATGCTGGTGCTGCCGCTCACCTCGTGCAGCGCCCGCCTGCCGGTGTACGTGCTGGTGACGGCCACGGTGTTCGCACCTGGGACCACGGTCGGGTTCCTCAGCGCGGGTGCGGTGGCGCTCTTTGCCATGTACGCCTTGTCGGTCGTCGCCGCGCTCACGGCCGCCGCCGTCCTCCGGCGGACGGTGCTGAAGGGCCCGGCGCCGACCCTGGTCCTCGAGCTTCCACCGTACCGGATGCCCGTCTTCAGCGTGTTGCTGCGGGGTGTCTGGCAGCGCGTGAAGACATTCCTGGTGGATGCCGGCACCGTCATCCTCGCCCTCACCATCGTGCTGTGGGCGCTGCTGTCGTACCCGAAGGACGCCGCCGTCTCGGCGGAGGCCGAACAGGCGCGCGCGGCCGTGTCCGCATCCGGTGCGCCCCCGGAGCAGCAGGAGGCGCAGTTGGCCGCGATCGACAGCCATGAGAGCGGTGCGCAACTGCGCTACAGCGTGGCCGGACGCTTCGGCCGGTTGATCGAGCCCGCGCTCGAGCCGCTCGGGTTCGACTGGCGCATCGGCATCGGCATCCTGGGCGCCTTCGCCGCGCGCGAGGTCTTCGTCGGGACGCTGGGCGTTGTCTTCGACATCTCCGAGGCCGACGAAACCAACGAGCCGCTGCGCGAGGTGCTGCGCGCCGCAACGTGGCCGGATGGCGCCCGGTTGATGACGCCACTCGCCGGCGTCTCATTGATGGTGTTCTTCGTCCTGGCGTGCCAGTGCATGAGCACGGTGGCCATCGTCAGGCGCGAGTCCGGGGGCTGGCGGTGGCCGATCTTCATGGTGGCGTACATGACGGTCCTGGCCTACACCGCTTCGCTCGCCGTCTACCAGGTCGGCAGTCGACTTGGCTGGGGACTCTGACCGCCGGCATCGAAAGAGGACGCAGGCGATGTGGCAGGAGGCGGGCGTCATCGTGATTGTCAGCGGGGCCGTGGCCTACCTGGCGCGGAAGCTGTTCGGCGTCGGCCCGAAGCCGAAGAAGCCGCCGTCATTCGTCCCGCTGTCCGACCTCAAGCGCAGGCGCTAAGGTAGGGCACGCCACCTGCAGCTTCTCCTTTCCCACTTCCCACTTCTCACTTCTCACTTCTGTAGAATCCCCCCATGCCCCCCCGAGCAGTCGCGATGGGTCTGCTGGCATGTCTGCTGCTCCCCATCGAGCGCCCGCTGGCTCAGCACGACCCGTTGCGCACCCGCGCGGAGTCGTCGAACTACCAGGCCACGAGCCGCTACGCCGACGTGCAGCGGATCGTCGGTGCGCTTGCGGCCAGCCCTGCCGTGCACGTCGAGACCTACGGCCGCAGCGAAGAGGGCCGCGAGCTGCCGCTGCTGGTGATCTCGGAGCCGAGGGTAACGACGCCGGCCGCGGCCCGGAAGCTCGGGCGCCCGCTGGTCTTCGTGCACGCGACTATCCACGCTGGCGAGGTCGACGGCAAGGAGGCCACGCTGATGCTGGCGCGCCGCCTCGTGAACGGCGATCTCAAGTCGCTCACGAAGCAGCTGGTGATCCTGCTGGCGCCGATCGCCAACGCCGACGGCAACGAGCAGGTGGACGTGCGGCATCGCCCGGAGCAGAACGGCCCGATCGAAGGGGTCGGCACGCGCGAGAACGCGAAGTGGCTGGACCTCGATCGCGACTACATGAAGCTCGACAGCGCCGAGGCGCGTGCGCTGGTGCAGGTGCTGAACGCGTGGGATCCGCACGTGGTGGTGGACCTGCATACGACCGACGGGTCGTATCACGGGTATCACCTCACCTACGCCCCTTCCCTCAACCCCAACGCCGATACCCGCCTGGTCGCCTTCGCGCGCGAGACGCTGCTGCCCGGTGTCCGGAGCGCGCTGCTCGACACGCACGCGTACCGCAGCTACTACTCCGGGAACTTCGTGTCGGAACAGGGTGGCCCGCGCGAGACAACGCGCGTGGAGCCCGAGAGCCCGGGCGATACCGCATGGCGCGCGTTCGATCACCGGCCACGCGCCGGGAACAACTACGTGGGACTGCGCAACCGCATCGCCGTGCGGTCGAACGCGCACAGCTATCTCGATTTCGAGGGCCGCGTCTCCGTCACGGCGGCCTTCGTCGAGGAGGTGTGGCGCGCGTGCGCGCGCCACGCGATGCGTATCCTGACGCTGACCGCACAGGCCGATCGCGCGCTGAGCACCCGCACGCGGTTATCGAAGCCCCTCGACCTCGGCGTCGAGTTCCAGATTCAGGCTGCCGCGGAGCCGGCCACGATACTCGTCGGTGACGTCAGCGAGCGGCCCCACCCGGTGACCGGTGCGCCGATGCGCCAGATGAGCGAACTGGCGGCGCCGGTGCCCATGCGCGAGTTCGGCAGGTACGCGGCCACGCGCACGCGGCCGCTCCCGGCCGGCTGGGTGATTCCGCGCGGCCTCGCGGCCAGCCCGCGGATGGCCGCGGCGCTCGACCGGCTGCGGTGGCACGGCATCTCGACAGAGACCGTGGAGACCACGAGGCAGATGGACGTGGACCGTTTCGTCGTCCAGGGTTTGACGAGGTCCGAGCGCGCGGTCGAAGGACACCACGAGGTGCGACTGACGGTCACGATGGAGCGCGCCGCCCTCACGGTGGATCCGGGGTCCGTCTATGTGCCGGCCAACCAGCCGCTGGCGCGACTGGCGTCATACCTGCTCGAGCCCGACAGCGACGATGGTCTGGTGACGTGGAGCCTGGTCGAGGAGGCCCTGACCGTCGGGCAGGGCTACCCGATCTACCGCGTGCGGTGAGCCGCAAGGGCCAGCCCGTTGCGGCGAGGACACGCTGATGGGGTAGGCTGCAGCCAGCGATGACACCCTACGACCGCGCCCTGCGCCGCCTCTCCCGCCGGCAACTGCTCGATCTCGCCTGGCGGCTCGGTGCCGCAGCGGTGGCGGTCCCTCTCGGAGGCACGTCCAGGACGCTGGCACAGCCCATCTTTCGGGAGTATCCCTTCCAGCTCGGTGTGGCATCCGGAGAACCACTCCCGGACGGCATCGTGCTGTGGACGCGACTCGCCCCTGATCCGCTCAATGGCGGAGGCATGCCGATGGCCCGCGTCGAGGTGACGTGGGAGGTCGCGCGCGACGAGTTCTTCGGGACCATCGTCTCGTCCGGCACGGCCACGGCGCATCCCGAGCTGGGGCACAGCGTGCACGTGGAGGTGCAGGGACTGGAGCCGGCGCGGGAGTACTGGTACCGGTTCCGCGCAGGCCGCGAGGCCAGTCCGACAGCGCGCACACGCACCGCGCCGGCTGCGGGCGCGACCGTGGACCGGCTGCGCTTCGCCGTCTGCGGCTGCAATCACTACGAGACGGGCTACTTCACCGCCTACCAGCACCTCGCGGAGCAGCCGTTCGACTTCGTCTTCCACACCGGGGACTACATCTACGAGGACCGCGCCGACGGCGGACGGAACACGAACCGCGTGCGGCAGCACCACGGCGACGAGATATTCACGCTCGTGGACTACCGCAACCGCTACGCGCAGTACAAGCTGGACCCCGCGCTCCGGGCCGCCCATCATTCGGCCCCGTTCATCCTCACCTGGGACGACCATGAGACGGATAACGACTATGCCGGCGTCCACGACGAGTTCGGCACGCCGCCAGAGGTGTTCCTGCTGCGGCGCACAGCCGCGTATCAGGCCTACTTCGAGCACATGCCGCTCCGGCGGGCCCAATGGCCGGACGGGCCGTCGCTGACTCTCTACAGGCGCATGCAGTTCGGGTCGTTGATCGACCTGAGCGTCCTGGACACCCGCCAGTACCGCTCCGACCAGGTGTGCGGCGGCGGGATGGCCACCAACTGCGCCGAGGCGCTCGATCCGTCGCGTACCATCCTGGGCGCCGAACAGGAGCGTTGGCTGTTCGAGCAGCTGGCCGGTGCGCGGGCGCGGTGGACGGTGATTGGGCAGCAGGTGCCCACCTACGCGCGTGACAACGCAAAGGCGAACCCGGCCGGTCGCTTCGCGATGGACAAGTGGGACGGCTACGTCGCGTCGCGGCAGCGGCTCTACGCGCGCCTCAAGGAGACGCGCGCGCCCAATCCGCTGGTGCTGTCCGGCGACGTGCACCTGCACTACGGCGCGGACCTGAAGCTGGACTTCGCCAATCCCGCGTCCGAGACCATCGGCGCCGAGTTCACCAACTCCTCGATTTCGTCGGCGGGGGATGGCGGCGACGTCGCGCCGAACTGGGAGGCTACGCGCGCGGACAACCCGCACATCAAGTACCACAGCGGGCGCCGCGGCTACATCGACTGCACGGCCACGCCCGCGACCCTGCGCGCCGACTTCAAGATCGTCGAGCGCGTGAGCGTGCCCGGCCTGCCCGTGACCACGGGCGGCACCCTGGTGATGGAGGCTGGCAAACCAGGCTGCGTGCGGGGCTGAGCAGGGACTTCCGACCTGCGGCCTGGGGCCTGCCGCGCCGTCGGTTTGGTGAAGGGGGCCGGCCCCGCGTCTCAGTCGCGATGGTGGTGGCGGGGAACGGCGGACCAATCCACCTGGCCGACGGACGTCTCCTGGAAGATGACCGGAAAGAAGTGGCGCTTGAGGGCCTCGTGGTACGCCGCCACCGAATCGAGGTAGGCGAGGTAGGCCTGCAGGTCCGTGCGGGCGGTGCGGGAGAGCAGGCGCTGCATGGCGGCTGGCGGAAGGATCCATGAGGCGCGGTCGATCCAGGCATCGCGGGCCTCGAGGCCGGCGCGGTAGCGCTCGGCCGCGTCCCGGGCCATGTCGTCGCCCCGCTGCTGCATGGCGTAGTACCACGCGTTGGAGTACCGATCGTGCGGGACCGGCGCGTCGCGCCACTCGGGGTAGCGCTGATAGAAGGCTGCCATCACCTCCGGGAGCGGCTCGTCCCAGGCGCCATGATAGCCCTGGCGCTGCAGGGCGGTCAGCTCCAGCGCCTCCGGCAGCGGAAATCTGGCGGCGGCGGCCACGTGGACGAGCGCCGGGCCCAGCGCCGTCCAGATCACCCACACGCCGAGGAGGGCCAGCACGTTCACGTCCGACGATCGGCCCAGCGCGGAGATGCCCATCGACACCAGCAGCCACACCAGGAGGTACGCGAGCGTCGTGCCGGCCACGAGCCACCACGCGCCATCCATCGGCAGACCCATCCAGACCGTCGCGATCCCCTGCAGTGCGAGCAGCGGCAGCCAGATCAGCGCCGCCCGCAGCGCGAACTTCACGACGAGCACGCGCCAGCCGGCCACGGGCTGCGCCCGCACCAGGCTCCACGTGCCGGCCTCCACTTCGCCCGAGTACACGTTGAAAGTGAGCGCGATCACCAGGAGCGGGGCCAGCACCACGATCACGAAGGCCAGGTCGAAGTTGCCGAACGAGGCGAGCAGCGGGTTGCCGAGATCCGCGTCGTACAACTGGCCCTGGAGCGCGAGGAGCCGCACCTTCAGGTTGAAGGCCTGGATGTCGCGCTGGCCGATGGCCACCGGCGCCCAGACCGACGGCTCGCGGCGCGTGTGGAAGAAGAGGTAGTAGAGCTGGTCTCCCGCGATCGCGTCGGGCCCGAGCGGCGCCAGCACGCGGCGATGCTCCTCCGCCTGGATGCCGGAGCTGGCGGCCAGCGCCGCGCGCTGGCGGGCGATCACGGTGTGGCCGTGCCCGAGCGCCGCCAGGCCGGCGAGGATCAATGCCACCACGCCGAGGGGCACCGCCGGCCCCCGCACGAGCAACAACACTTCGAGTCGCAGCCGCCGCATCGGGCTACCCAAGTCGTACGCGTTGCCGGGAGGTCCAGATGAGCCCACCCCAGAGGAACAGGACGCCCGCGGCGGCCGTCGTCAGCACGACGGGCCGCTGGCCGAGCGCCCACCACACGCCCGGGGCCTCGTAGTCGAAGTCCGGCAGCTGATCGAAGAACGACGCGTCGATGCGCGCTCGCGATGGCGCGCCGTTGGTGATCTGGCCGTACCGATCCTGGCCGTAGCTCACCTCACGGATGTGCAGGTCGTTCAGGGACTGGATCAGCCGGTACCGATAGGCCTCCGCCTGCCGTTCGAACTCCACCTGATGCGCCAGATCCGAGCCCGCCAGCGCCATGGAGACGTGCCGCATCGTCAGGTAGGGACTCAGCAGCCCTGCCCACTCCACCAGGCGGGTCTGCCGGTCGTAGACGTCCAGCAGTTGCCGGCGGAACTGCTCGAACGCGTCGGCCGTGTGCCTCTCGCCTTCCTGCATCACGAGGCCGCCGTAGTTGATCGGCAGGTCCTCGACACGCGACACGCCGTAGCGGCGCAGCGTCTCGTCCCGCAGTCGTGTGAAGACGGGATCGTTCGGGTCGTGGCTGTCGCCGAGCTCCTTGACGCGCGCATCCACCTCGGCGTCGAACGCCGTGCGCGCCGGCACCGGATGGAGCGCCGTGGCCAGCGCCGGCAGCACGCGTGGCAGGACCACCCACAGTCCGAACCACAGCCCGACGAGCAGCACCAGCGCCGCGCGCGAGGTGGCCTGCCACGCGGAGACGAGCACCGCCAGTCCGGTACAGATGCCCAGGAACACGAGCTGGGCCACGCCGATCAGCACGGCACGGCGCACGAGGTCGCCGTCCCACGGCACACCGGCACCCGCGAGCCACCCCAGGCTGACGGTGAGCGCCGGCACGCTGACGGCCACCACGATGAGCATCGCGCCCAGCCACTTGCCCCACAGAATGGCGGGCCACGACGTGCCCTGGCACACGAGGAGGGCCAACGTACCCGCCTCACGCTCGCGGGTCACCGAGACACCGGCGATCCCGAACACGAACAGCGGCAGGAACAGCTGCAGCACGGTGGCCGGTGTCAGCTCACCGAAGCGCTCCCCACCACCGCTCTGCGACGCGCCGCTGAAGTTGGCGGAGTTCTGCCGGTGTGCCTCGAGGAAGATGGACGTGCCGGCAAAGGTCTCGACGCCGCTGTCGAAAAAGCCCAGCGGCGCGCGGGGCCGGAACACGAGGTAGCCGTAGTGCGAGACGCGATGCGGGTGCCGGTCCGGCTGGTCGTCGAACTGCTGCCCCACCAGGCGCTGGTACCGCTGCCGCTGCGCGGCATCGGCCGCATACCGCGCCTGCCCGACGACGGCGGCCGCCGCGGCGAGGCACGTGACCGTCAGGGTGAGGATCGCGACCGCGCGGCTCCGCCACGCCAGGCGCCACTCGAGCACCCCCACGCGCCACACGGCTGTCATCGGCTGGTCACGGTCAGGGCCACCGAGACGGTGCGTGGCTGGCCCGGGAAGTTGCCGGCGCGCGCCGCGAAGAGCGAGCTGGCGGCGTACTCGGCATCGAAAAGGTTCTCGCACCGGAGCAGGAGCCGCGCGCGCGAGGTGAACTGCTGCGTGTACTGCAGGTCGACCACGGTGTAGGCGGGGGCCTGGATCCCCGCAAACGGTTCCGTGCGGTCGCCGACATAGCCGAGCGACCCACCGATGGCCGCCCCGCGCGGCAGGTCGACGCGCGTGAACAGTCCCAGCGCATGCGGCGCGGCGTTCGGCATGGGCTGGCCGATCAACGCGGGGTTCACGTCGTCCAGAATCTCCGAGTCGAGATAGGCGTAGTTGAACGCCAGGTTCCACCACGGGCGGATGGCGCCGGCCAGATCGATCTCGAGACCCCGGTTGCGGATCTCGCCGACGGCGAGCACGGCGTTGGTATTGCCGCCGCCCGGGCCGAAGTTCGGGTCGGGTCGGAGGACGTTCTGCTTGGTGATCTGATAGACCGCCCCGGTCAGCTGCACGCGCCCCGACAGCCAGCTGCTCTTGACGCCGCCTTCGAACAGCAGCGAGGTCTCGGGGTCGTGCGGGCCGTTGGCGCTCGGCGTCTGCGCCAGAATCGGCGCGCGCGTGAAGCCGCTGGCCGTCGTGCTGTACACCGACACTGCGGGTGTGGGCTTGTAGACCAGGCCCACACGTCCGGTGGCCGCGGTCTGATCGGCCTCGAGGTCCCGTCCGGCGCTGAACCCGCTGTCGTCGTAGGTGTCCACGCGTCCGCCGAGGAGCACGTTGACCCGTGCGCCAAGCCCGATCAGGTCCTGGGCGTACGCGCCGAGCCGGCGCGTGGTGGCCGTGTCCGTCGCGTAACTGGCCGAGGTGAGGCCGTAGGTGGCGGGGTCCGTCGCGCCGTACACCGGATCGACGAGGGCGAGCGGTGGAACGGGGCCGCCAGCGTTCTGCTGCCGCGCCGTGGCGTAGCGGAACAGGAAGTCCTGGGCCACCACCTCGACCCCGGACGACAGGTCGTGCGTGGTCCGGCCGAGGCGCGCCGGCGCGTTGAGATTGACGTTCCAGCTCCAATCGTCGTTCGTGCGCACCTGGTCGCGGAACTCGCGCTGCATCAGGGTTCCGCCGTTCGTGATGCCGCGCGGCTCGTGATAGTTCTCGTCACGATTCGACGTCAGCCACCGGAACGTCGAGTCGAGGCGCACGGCCGTGCCGATCTGCCGGTCCAGTCGCACCTGCGCGACGTGTGCCTGCAGGTCGGTGTAGTCGGCGGGCTCGGTGGCGGTCCACGTGTAGCCGGCCAGCCAGCTCCCATCGGGTGTGACCGGGACCCCGCGCAGGCGATGGGCGTCGTTGCGCTGATCGATGTACTCGTACTCCACGCCGAGCGAGGTCCGCGGCGACGGCCGCCACGTGAGGCCGCCCACGAGGTGGGCATTGCGGGTGTTACCGTTGTTCCGGAACGAGTCCCGATCCTCGAAATAGAAGGCGCCGCGGCCCAGCAGGGCGCGCGATGCGGTGATCGGACCGGTCACCTCGCCCTCGACCAGCGCCTGCGCATACTGGCCGGTGCCCACCATCACGCGCGACTCACGCCGCTCCTTCGGCTTCTTCGTGACGTAGTTGATGATGCCGCCGGGTTCCGCGGACCCGAAGAGCACGGACGCCGGTCCCTTCAGCACCTCCACGCGCTCCAGGTTCGACAGTCGGAACTGGCTGGTGCTGAACCCCGTGTTGTTGACGTCGCCCTCGAGGCTGCCGTAAGGATTGCCCTTGGCGCCGTTCACCAGCACCTCGCGCTGCGTGAAGCCGCGGACCACCGTCGAGCTGTACGGGCTGTCCTGCACGCCGCTCATGAACCGATAGAGGTCCTTCGTGTCCAGGGCGCCGATGTCCTCGATGAGCCGCGCCGGCAGCACCACGATCGCCTGGGGGATGTCCAGCAGCGCCGCCGACGTACGCGCCGCCGATGCGCTGGTGTCCACGTAGTCGCCCAGGCGGCCGACCACGGTGAGACCCTCGGTGACGGAGATCTGCCGAGGCAGGCGGAACTCCAGGGCTGCGGTTCTGCCAGCCTCGAGAGTGACGGCTTGACCGAGGGGCGCATACCCGTCTTTCGTCACCAGCACCGTGGGCGTGCCCGCGGGCACCCCGTCCATCGCGAAGGCGCCGTCGGCGGCGGTCGACACCTCGCCAGGGCGGCCGGTGACCGAGACCAGGGCGCCGACCACCGGGGCTCCTGTGGCCTCGTCCAGCACGCGCCCGGTCACCCGGCCGACCGACGAGGGGGATCCCTGTGCGAACGCCGGAGGGACGTGCAGCACGAGGTACAGGAACAACAGGAGTGCGGAGCGACGCATCGTCCCTTCACGATGCGACGGCTGGGCCGGGGAGATGGCCCGGAACCTCACGAAACGTCGGATCGTGCCGTTGAGCGGCAAGTAACAGTGAACCAACGGGAGCCCCGCGTCTGGGCGGCGGGTCGCCCACCGCTCGCCGGCATGTGGCGGCCACTCGTCGCGGCGGCCGGCCCGTTCATCGACTCGTGCTCGTCACCCGACGTGGGATCGGACACGCTTGCCGGCGAACGGGAGAGCCGCGCGGATGCTGCACGCCACCAACCTCACCAAGCGCTACGACGGCGTCGTCGCGCTCGATTCACTCAACCTGCTGGTCAGCCCAGGCGAGGTGTTCTGCCTGCTCGGTGCCAACGGCGCAGGCAAGACCACCACCATCAACCTGTTCCTGAACTTCATCGAGCCCAGCGCCGGCACGGCGACCATCAACGGTATCGATGTGACGAAAGCCCCGCTCGAGACGAAGAAGCACGTCGCCTACATACCCGAGACCGTGATGCTCTATCGCAACCTGACGGGCCTCGAGAACCTCGAGTACTTTGCCGCGCTCGCCGGCCGGCCCGACTACTCGCGGACCGATCTGCTGCGCTTCTTCGCCCGTGTGGGCCTGCCCGCTGGGGCCGCCGACCGGCGCGTCGGCACCTACTCGAAGGGCATGCGCCAGAAGGTCGGCATCGCCATCGCGCTGGCCAAAGGGGCGAAGGCGCTGCTGCTCGACGAGCCCACTTCGGGCCTCGACCCGAAGGCATCGAACGAGTTCTCGGACCTGCTGAAGCAGATGAGCGCCGAGGGCGTGGCGGTACTCATGGCCACGCACGACCTGTTCCGCGCGAAGGAGAGCGGGACGCGCGTCGGCATCATGAAGCACGGCAGGATGGTTGCCTTGCACGGCACCGAGGAGTTCTCGCACACCGACCTCGAGCGGCTGTACCTGGAGCACATGCACGACTGACAGGGGCGACGCCGCCTGAAGTGAGAAGTGGGAAGTGAGAAGCAAGAAGACACAGGAGAAACGAGACACGCCATGGTGTTACGCATCGCGCGCAAGGAGATGACCGAGCTGCTTCGCGACGGGCGGTTCCGCGTGCTGTCGGCGGTGGTCCTGGCCGTGTCGCTGATGTCGCTCGCCGCGGGGTGGAAGCAGTACGCGGACATCAGCCGCCAGCACCAAGCGGCGCAGGCCGCGACACGGGAGCAGTGGGTGAACCAGCCGAAGAAGAACCCGCACTCGGCCGCCCACTACGGCGTCTACGCCTTCAAGCCCAAGAGCCAGCTCGCGATCGTCGACACCGGAATCGATCCCTACATGGGCGTCGCGGTGTGGCTGGAGGCGCACAAGCAGAACGAGTTCAAGTACCGGCCCGCCCAGGATCGCACGGCCGTCCAGCGCTTCGGTGAGATGACGGCTGCCGAGGTGCTGCAGGTGCTGCTCCCGCTGTTCGTGGTCCTCATGACCTTCTCCGCGTTCAGCGGGGAGCGTGAGCAGGGAACGCTTCGCCAGGTGCTCAGCCTCGGCGTGTCGCGTCGAGATCTGGCCCTCGGCAAGGCCCTCGGTACGGCCGTGGCACTGGGCCTCGTCCTCGTGCCCGCCACCCTCGTCGGCGTGGCCGCCATCGCACTCACGTCCACAGGTGGCTATCTCGCGGGCGATCCGACCCGGGCGGTCGTGCTCGCCGCCGTCTATCTCGGCTACTTTGTGCTCTTCATCGCGATCTCGCTCGCGGTGTCGGCGTGGGCGCGATCGTCCCGGCTCGCGCTGGTACTGCTGCTGACCTTCTGGTTCGGAAACGCCCTCGTCGCGTCGCGTGCCATGGCCGACCTGGCCGGCTGGTGGCACCCCACCCCCTCGGCCGTGGAGTTCCAGAAGGCGATGGAGGCCGACCTCTCCAACCAGCAGGAGGTCCAGGAACGGATCGAGAAGCGCAAGCAGGAGCTGTTCGTGCAGCACGGGGTCGACTCGGTCGACGCCCTGCCCATTGCCTTCTCCGGCGTCTCGCTGCAGGAAGGGGAGGAACACGGCAATGAGGTGTTCGACCGGCACTACGGCCGCTTGTTCGACATCTACGGCCGACAGGATGGGCTCCTCCAGTTGGGCGGGTTCGTGGCGCCGACCCTCGCGGTGCGGTCCATCTCGATGGCGCTGGCCGGCACGGATCTCGCCCAGCACCTGGATTTCATCAAGGCGGCCGAGGCGTACCGCCGGGGGATCCAGCGCGTGCTGAACCACGACATCGTCGTCAACCAGAAGAAGGGCCAGACCTATCTGGCGGGGCCCGAGCTGTGGAACCAGGTGCCCGACTTCACGTACGAGGCGCCGTCCACGGCGTGGGTGCTGCACAACGTGCAGGTGCCGCTGGCGATCCTCGTGGGCTGGCTCGTCCTGGCATGCGTCGGGCTGTCGCGGAGCGCGCGCACGGCCCGCGTCGAATAGGTCCAGGCGCCTCGATCGGGGACGACGATGCTGCAGCGGGTTCTCGGGCACGAGTGGCGGGCACTAGGGAGCGACGCCACCACCTGGGTGGTGATTGCGATCTTCGCTGTCGCCATCGCCTACGGCACGTGGAACGGCTCGCGCTGGGTCCGTTTCCAGCAGGGAGCGCTCGCGGCGGCACACGCCGAAGAGCAGGAGCGCTACGACCGGCTGGCGTCCCAGATCGCGGAGGTGTCCGCGGGTGCCGCGGTGTCGCCATTCGCCGACCCCAGGAGTCCCGCCAACGTCGGCGGGCGCCTCGGACCGCGGTACGCCGCGCTTCCCCCGGCGCCGCTCGCCGCGCTGGCGATCGGGCAGAGTGACCTGCTGCCCTACTACTTCAAGGTCACCACCGATGCACGCGAGAACATCGTCTCGGCCACCGAAATCGAGAACCCCCAGCGGCTGCTCGTCGGCCGCTTCGACCTGGCCTTCGTGCTGATCTACCTCTATCCCCTGCTGATTCTCGCGGTCACCTACAACATGATCTCCGCCGAGAAGGAGCAGGGCACGCTGGCGCTGGTGCTCGCGCAACCGGTGTCCCTGGCGACAATCGTCCTGGGCAAGGTGATGGTTCGGGCTGGCCTGCTCGTCGGCGTGGTCGTGGTGTGCGCGGTTGGGGCGCTCCTGCTCACTGGCACGAGCCTGGCCGCACCGGGTGCGGCGGCCCGGCTGGTGCTGTGGGGTGCGGCCGTGGCTGCCTACGGTACCTTCTGGTTCTCGCTGGCGGTCTGGATGTCGTCGCTCGGCCGCACATCCGCGGCGACGGCCACGCTGCTGGCAAGTGCCTGGCTCGTGCTCGTCGTCCTGCTGCCCTCCCTGTTCAATCTGGTCGTGACCGTCGCCTATCCCGTACCCTCGCGGGTGGAGATGGTGCAGGCGACCCGCGTGGCGTCGGACGAGGCCAACGCGGCGGGCTCACAACTGCTCGCGGCTTACTACGAAGACCATCCCGAGCTGGCCACGGGGGGCGCAGAGCAGGCCATGACGGACTTCAATGTGATCCGCGTGGCGGTGAACGACGAGGTCGAGAAGCGGGTCCGGCCGGTCATCGACCGCTACGACGGCCAGATTCGGCGGCAACAGGAGGCGATCGACCGTCTTCGCTACATCTCGCCGGCGGTGCTGATGCAGGATGCCTTGAACGACGTCGCGGGCACCGGCGTCCCGCGGCATCAGCGGTTCATGGCGCAGGTGTCGGCCTATCACGCCGCGTGGCGCGCCTACTTCACACCGCTCATCTTCAACAAGACCCGGATCACCGACGTCCGCGCCACGCCGCAGTTCCGCTTCGAGGATGAGACCGCCGGCACCGTCGTGCGGCGGGTGACGGTGGCGCTGGCGGGCCTTGCGGTTCCGGCGGTAGCGCTGGTCTGGCTCGGCCTGGGCCGGCTGCGCCGCTACCCCGTGGCCGGGTGACCGCCCCCGGCGTGCGACGATTCGCCGCAGGGCCGGGGAGCCGGGACGTCCGTAGACTTGGGGGCCATGGTCCTCGTTGCAGTCTTCCGCGTGGCGTGCCGCGCTGCATTCAGCCTGTGCCTGCTGGCCGTCCCCGGTCTGGCGACAGCACAGGAATCCATCAGTAACGCCAGCGTCAGCGGCCGCGTGACGGACCCGCAGGGCGCCGTGGTCGCCGGCGCGGCCGTCACCATCCGGCAGACCGAGACGAACGTGGCGGCCACCGGGACCACGGATGCCTCAGGACGGTTCCGGTTCCCGTACCTGCGCGTCGGGCCCTACGAGCTGTCGGTCACCGCGGCGGGCTTCGAGCCGGCCCTGCAGCCGCTCATCCTGAACGCTGGCGCCGCGTTCGAGATCCCCATCAGCCTGCGTGTCGCCGGCCTGAGCGAAGCCGTGTCGGTCCAGGCCGAGTCGCCCGTGATCGAGTCCGCGCGCAGCCAGATCGCCACGACCGTCCCTCAGCAGGAAGTGAACAACCTCCCGTTGAATGGCCGCAGCTTCCAGGACATCGCCGTGCTGGCGCCCGCGGTCGCGCCACCCAACATCAACAGCACCCAGCTCTTCGCCGAGACCTCGGCCGTCCAGGGCGTCGGCCTCTCGGTCGGCGCGCAGCGGAATCTCTCCAACAACTTCACGGTCGACGGGCTCTCGTCGAACGACGATGCGGCGGGCCTGGTCGGCATGCCGTACGGCGTCGATGCCATCGAGCAGTTCCAGGTGGTCACCTCAGGTGGCCAGGCGGAGCTCGGACGCGCGCTCGGCGGCTACGTCAACGTCATCACGCGCAGCGGCACCAACCAGGTGCGAGGCACCGCGTACGGCTACGTCCGGGACGATGCGTTCAACGCCGCGAACGCGCTGTCCGGGACCACGCTGCCGATGTCACAGCAGCAGTTCGGTGGCAGTCTCGGCGGTCCGATCGCGAAGGGACGGACGTTCTACTTCGCGAACGTGGAGCAGCGGACCCTTGACGGCTCGGGCCTCACGACCATCTCGGACGCGAGCACCGCCGTGGTCAACGCCCGGCTCTCGGCCGCCGGCTATCAGGGGATGCCCGTCGCCACCGGACTGTTCGACCAGCCGATCGACAGCCTCAACGTGATGGGGAAGGTGGATCACACCTTCAGCGGGCGCGACCAGTTCAGTGTGCGCTACAGCCTGTACGACGTGACGTCGGCCAACTCGCGCGGGGCCGGAGGGCTCGGCGCGCCGTCGGCCTCGCAGGGGCTCGACAACCGCGATCAGGCCCTGGCGTTCAGCAACACGCGGAGCATCGGCTCGCGCACCGTCAACGAGACGCGGGCGCAGTTCACACACAGCGACCTGAAGGCGCTGCCCACCGACCCGATCGGGCCGGCCGTGAGCATCGCCGGCGTGGCCTCGTTCGGGACGTTCCCGTCGAGCCCGCAGGGCCGGATGAACAGGATGTTCCAGGTCACGAACAACCTCTCGCAACAGCGAGGCGCGCACGCGCTCCGCGCGGGCCTGGACTTCGTCCACAACGCCGATCGCATCCGGTTCCCACGGGCCGAGCGCGGGTCCTATGCCTTCTCGTCGCTGGCGAGTTTCCTGGCCGGGACGTACAACAACGCGGGCTTCTCGCAGACCTTCGGTGTGATGGAAGTGGAGCAGGGCAACCCGAACCTCGGGCTGTACGTGCAGGACGAGTGGAGCGCCGCGCCGAGCCTGACGCTCAACCTCGGCCTGCGCTACGACCTGCAGTTCCTGGAGACGATCGACACCGACCGCAACAACCTGTCACCGCGCGCCGGCTTCGCGTGGACGCCGTCGGCGGCGCGCAATCTCGTCGTGCGCGGGAACGCGGGCCTCTTCTTCGACCGCGTCCCGCTGCGGGCGCTCGCCAACGCGCTGCTCTCGGCCAACAACACCACGGACATGAACCAGCTGCAGCAGGTGAACGTCAGCCTGTCGCCCGGCCAGGCGGGCGCGCCGACGTTCCCGAACATCCTGCCAGCGCCGGTTCCACTCGTGACACTGGCCAACCTGACGACGATGCAGCGGGACCTGCAGAACGCGTACTCCCGGCAGGCCAGCCTCGAAGTGGAGCGGCAGATCGGGCGCCTGGGCGCACTCAGCGTCGGCTACTCGTACGTCAGCGGCCAGGGCCTGCTGATGGCCATCAACCAGAACGTCCCGTCCTGCACGCCGGTGGGCAACAACAACGGCTGCCGGCCCATCCCCGATTACGCGAACAACAGCCAGTACTCGTCGGCCGGCGAGTCGGTGTACCACGGGCTCCTGGTGTCGCTCGCGCAGCGCCCCTCGGCGTGGGGCTACTACCGCGTGAGCTACACGCTCTCGACGTCGGAGAACAACGTCGGGGAGTTCTTCTTCAGCGGGCCGATCGATCCGTACGACCTGTCGAAGGACTGGGGCCGGTCCGACAACGACAGACGGCACCTGTTCGTGTTCTCCGGCGGTATGAATACGTCGATGGCGCCTGCCACGACAACGTGGGAGGCCATCACGCACGGCTTCCAGGTGAGCACGCTGATCCAGGCATACTCCGCGGCGCCGTTCAACATCACGTCCGGCGTCACCACCATCCAGGGGACGGCCGGGCGGCCGGTCGTGGATGGCGAGTACATCCCGCGAAACTCGGGCGTGGGCGACGAGTTCTTCTCGCTCGGGCTCCGCATCAGCCGGTCGTTCCGCCTCGGTGGTGATGTGCGCCTCGAGGCGCTGGCCGAGGCGTTCAACCTCACCAATACCATCAACGAGATCACGCGCAACACGAACTTCGGCACGGGCGCCTATCCGACCAACCCGTCTCCAACCTACAACCAGGTGACGGCCGTGGGGGACCGACGCAGCTGGCAGTTCGCGCTGCGCGTGCGCTTCTGACGGCCGCTGCTCATGGCCGCGGGGGAACCGCCCGTGTACGGATTCCTGCCACTGGTCCTGGTTGACCTGGCGACCGGCGGGAGAAGAAGGCACACTGGACGGATGCGCGCCCAGACCCTCGCGATTCTGGCCGGGACCCTCGTGGCGCTCGGCATTGCGGCGCGCGACACGGCGACGGCCACCGACGCCGTCGCGTCCGGGGCCACGGTCGGCGTGCAGGGCCGGGCCGCGTTCACGCTGGCGGGACGGTCCGTGGCGCCCGGTCAGCGGGCCGACATCGACGTGGCCGTCCCCGCAGGTGCGACCGACCCCGCAACCTCCGTCCTGATCACCGTGTTCCACGGCGCGTCTGCGGGCCCTGTGCTGGCCCTCACCGCCGGGGTGCACGGCTACGAGTATCCGCCCATCCTGGCTGCGCAGCAGCTGCTCACCCGCATCGATCCGGCCCGGCTGTCGGGCACGGTGATCCTGGTGCGTCTCGCGCACGTGGCCGCGTTTGAACAGCGCGTGCCCTACGTGAACCCGTTCGATCGCAAGAACCTGAATCGCATGTTTCCGGGCAAGGCCGATGGCACGCAGGCCGAACGGATCGCGTGGGCGCTGACCACAGAGGTCATCCGCCGCTCGGACCTGCACGTGGAACTGCACAGCGGCGACGGCGCGGAGTGGCTGGAGGCGTTCGTCGGCATCTACGGCGGCCGGCTCGCGGAGCGGCAGTACCCGCGATCCCGGGAGATGGGCCTCGCGTTCAACATCCAGAATGTCGTGAAGTACTCGATGGAGACCCAGGCCCAGGTCGACTCGGGCCGATCGCTGAACCGGCAGGCCGTGGCGGACGGCATCCCTACCATCCTGGTGGAGGTGGGCGAGAACGGCCGTCGCGATGTGGCGTACGTGGACACGATCGTGCGCGGCGTGGACAACCTGCTGCGCGTGCTCGAGATGCTGCCGGGCCTGCCGGATCCGCCGCGCGCCGACACGCGCTGGTTCGACAGCTCGACCGAGGCGACCGCCACCGTCACCGGCATCTTCACTCCAGTGGCCACCCAGGCCCGGATGGCGAAGAAGGGCGACCTCATCGGCACCGTCACGGACTACGCCGGTCGTGAAGCCGAGCGCATCGTCATGCCGGTGGACGGCTACGTGATGTACGGCCTGGCTGGTCCGTCCGTGCGCGCCGGTGAGGCGGTGGCGACGATCGGGATTCCCGCGGCGCGCGTGCCGTAGGGGCAGGGCGGCCCGAGGCCGTGCCGGGCGGCCGGCGGCCCGGTGGTCCACGGTGACGAGGGACCGTCGATGCCGATGCTCCCCATGCCGTCCATCCCGTGCCGGGGGCCATTCGTCCCGGCCCGCGACTGTCCGGGACAGGCACGCGGCTTGCTCGGTCCGCGGCATGCTCTGCCATCGCCTCAGTCGTTGTGCCGGTGCCCTTGGACTCATCGCCGGGCTGGCCGGGTGCGGGAACTCACCGACAGCGCCGAGTGCGACGGCATCGCTGCCGCTCGTGCGGGAGACCGCCGGGATGCGCTATTACCACGAGCCCGGCGACACCGTCGACGTCGAGTGGCAGGAGGCGTTCAATACGTGGGCGCGGCAGCGCCTCGGCGTGCAACCGCCCCAGCCCGTGGAATACCGCAAGTACGTCGATCGCCTCGCCATGGGCCGGTACACCGGCAACGCCAACACGAACGGTTTCGCCGAACCTGACCGCTGGCGGTTCCACACGATCTGGCCCACCGACAATCACGAAGTCGTCCACGTCTACAGCGCCATGATCGGCAGGCCCACCGACTTCTTCAATGAAGGCCTGGCGGTCTCGTTCCAGACCAACCCCGCGCGCGGCGATTTCACGGTGCGGTTCAACGGCGTGCCGGTGCACGAGGCCTGCCGCTCCTATCTGGCCGCGGGGGCCCTTCCGCTGCCGCTGTCCCGGTACGTGACCTCAGATGGTTTCCGCAACATCAGCGACTCCGTGCTGAGCTATCGCATGGCGGGGTCCTTCGTGCTCTACCTGACGGATCGGTTCGGCATGCCCGCGCTGCAGGCATTCATGCGGGGCGCCAGCCGGGACGACTCCCTCGCAGTTGTTCGAGACCGGATGCAGTCCGCGTTCGGCGTCTCGCTCGAACAGGCCGAGGCCGAGTGGCTCGGCCTGTTGCGCTAGCCGCAGGTGTCCTGGAGTTACATGGGTGAGGCTTCGGGAGCCCTCCCAACGCCAGGAATCTCTGGTGATTTCAGCATCGCGAGAAGGGAACGCGATTTGCAGCGCTGAGAACGTAGTCCACGCACTGCGTCGGCGTCGCGCCTTGACTCCTGTCCTCCACCCCATCACAATGGCTTGTAACCCATTGAAATACGAGCCTGTTAGCCGGATTCACCCCCGATGAGTTTCACGTCCGCCGGACCACGGGTGTCCGGCAAGTTCCTCGAAGTCGATGGCCGGCGCTTCCTGATCAAGGGCGTCACCTACGGCACCTTTGCGCCCGACGCCGAGGGGACTCAGTTTCCACCGCTCAAGCAGATCGATCGCGACTTCGGATTGATGGCGGAGGCCGGGATCAACACCGTCCGCGTCTACACGGTGCCCGACCCGTCGCTGCTCGATGCCGCGCTCCGGCACGGGCTGAAGGTGATGATCGGCGTGCCGTGGACGCAGCACGTGGCGTTCCTGGGTGACCGGGCGCTCGTGCGCGGCATCCGCGACGAGGCCGCCGCCACGGTGCGCGCCCTCGGCTCGCACCCCGCGGCGCTGCTCTTCGCGGTGGGCAACGAGATCCCGCCCGCCGTCATCCGCTGGCACGGGGCCGCCCGCACCGGGCGCTTCCTGCGCGACCTGTACGACGCCTGCAAGCAGGCCGCGCCGTCGAGCCTGATCACCTACGTCAACTTCCCGCCGACCGAGTATCTGGACCTCGAATGCTTCGACGTCCACAGCTTCAACGTCTACCTGCACCGCGAAGCGGACCTGCGGGCGTACCTCGCGCGGTTGCAGCACGCCGCGGGCACCAAGCCGTTCCTACTCGCCGAGGCCGGCGCCGACAGTATCCGCGAAGGGCTCGACGGCCAGGCGCGCATCACGGCCATGCACATCCGCGCGGCCTTCGCGGAGGGGGCGGCCGGGGCGGTGGCGTTTGCCTGGACGGACGAGTGGTGGCGCGGCGGTTTCACGGTGCAGGACTGGGCCTTCGGCCTCGTGGACGCTGACCGCCGGCCCAAGCCGGCGCTTACGGCCGTCTCGCGGGCCTTCGCCGAGGCGCCGTTCGCGCCGGAGGTACAGGCCACCTGGCCGAAGGTCTCCGTCGTGGTCTGCGCGTACAACGCGGCAGACACCATTGGCGACTGCCTGACGTCGCTGTCGGCCATGACCTACCCGCACGCGGAGATCATCGTCGTCAACGACGGGTCGCGGGACGCGACCGGGACCATCGCGAAGCGCTATCCGAAGGCGCGGGTGATCGATGTGCCCAACGGCGGACTGAGCGCGGCGCGCAACATCGGCTGGGCCCATGCCGCCGGCGAGATCGTGGCGTACACGGACGCTGACGTTCGGGTGGACCCCGACTGGCTCACCTACCTCGTCCAGCCGATCGTCTCCGGCCGGTACGTCGGCTCCGGCGGCCCCAACGTTGTCCCGCCGGATGACGACTGGGTGGCCCAGTGCGTGGCGCGGTCCCCTGGTGGACCGACCCACGTGCTGCTGAACGATCGCGTCGCCGAGCACGTGCCCGGCTGCAACATGGCGTTCCGGCGTGACGCGCTGGAATCGGTGGGGGGCTTCAACCCTGTCTACCTCCGTGCGGGCGACGACGTGGACATCTGCTGGCGCCTGCAGGCGCGTGGCCACGAGATTGGCTTCGCGCCGTCGGCGCTGGTGTGGCATCACCATCGCTCCAGCGTGGGCGCCTACTGGCGGCAGCAGGTGGGGTACGGCGAAGGGGAGACCTGGCTCGACGCGCACCACCCCGAGAAGTTCGTGCGCGGGCAGATGCTGTGGCGGGGGCACATCTACAGCCCGCTGCCGTTTCTGAAGGCGCTCAGCCCCCGGCGCGTGAACAGCGGCGTCTGGGGCACCGCCGCGTTCCCGTCGATCTACACCGAGAACACGTACCGGCTCGAGTACCTGCCGCACTCTCCGGCGTGGATGCTGGTGTCGACCGCGCTGGTCGTGGCCGGCCTGCTCGACCTCGTGATTGCCACACCCGACGTGCGCCTCCTCCTGCTCGGGCTCGCGGGGTGGGCCATCACGATCCTCAGGTGCATCCAGTTCGCGATGGCCTCGGACCTGAGCGGGCTGCCACCGGTGGAGGGGCTGGGCCGTGGCCAGAGTCGCATCGCGTACCGCACGCTGATTGCGTGGATGCACCTGATCAATCCCGTCGCGCGGATGTGGGGCCGCATCAAGGGCATGTCGTCCATGCCGCAGGCCACCGCCGCGGAGCACACCTCCCGACGGCCGTGGAAGGCGCCGATACCTCGCCTGGCCGACGTGTGGCGCTCCGTGCGCCTTGGCGTGGGCTTCACGGACGTCCGTGCGTTCTGGAGCGAGATATGGGTGGACCATGCGCACCTGCTGACCGAGATGGTCGGCGTGGTGAGGGCCGTGCGGCCTGCCCCGGTCGTGGAAGTGGACGAGGGGTGGCGGCCGGACCGCGACTTCAGCATCTCGGTGGGGCGGTGGGGCTGGTTGCACGTGCAGGTCCTGGTGGAGGAGCACGCTGGAGGGAAGTGCCTGATGCGTGTGCGGTCGCGGCTGCGCGTGAGCTTCGTCGGCACATTGCAGGCACTCTCGACGGCGGCCCTCCTGACGGGCGCGACGCTGGGACTGATGTCCATGCGCGTCGGCTTCGGCAGCGCCCTGGGTGGCCTGGCGCTGGCGGTGCTGGCCACACGGACGGCGTGGCAGGTGATACGGGCGGTCGCCGTGTTCGACCGGGGCCTTGCGCGCGTCGTGCAGGACGCGGGCATGATGCCGCTGGGCACGCCCCGGGCGGGTGCGGCGCCGGCGGAGGGGGCGGCATCGCCCCGGGCGGCGGAGGGGTATCACGCCGCGCCCGGCCGCTGAGCCATGTCCGAGTTCGCCTGGGCCCTGTCGTTCCTCAAACCCTACCGTGGACGTTCGGTCCTGATCGTCCTGCTGGCCATGACCGAGATCGGCCTGGCCGCGCTCGCCCCGTGGCCGATGAAGGCGATCGTGGACAACGTGTTCGGCGGGCGCCCGTTTCCGGGGGCGCTGGACGCCCTGGTGACCGCCCTCACCGGCGGCAGCAAGGCGGGCCTCCTGGTGCTCGTGGCGCTCACCGGCTTCGTCCTCCAGATCACGCACGAACTGGTCCGCGCCTGGCACACGCAGGTGGGCGTGGGCACCGCGCAGCGCATCGTGTACACGCTGCGGAAGCAGCTGATCGCGCACCTGCAGGCACTGCCGCTTCGCCATCACAAGCTCGGCCGGACCGGTGACAGCGTCTACCGGCTCGATGCCGACGCGTACTCGGTGAACGACCTCATCATCGGCGGCGTGTTCCCGCTCGCTACCTCCGCGCTCACGCTGACGGTGATGTTCGTCATCCTGCTGCGGCTCGACACGACGATCGCGCTGCTGTCGCTCACCGTCGCGCCGTTCCTCTGGTGGTGCCTGCGGTTCTACTCGCGGACGATGACGGATCGCGCCGAACGCGTGAAGCAGCGGGAATCCGCGCTCATGGAACGAGCGTTCGAGATCCTGCAGTCGATTGCCGCGGTCAAGAGCTACGCGCGGGAGCGGTACGAGCTCGACCGCTTCGACCGCGTGGGTGCGGAGACGATGCAGGCGCGGCTGCGCCTGACGTGGCAGGAGTCGCTGTTCTCGATCTGGGTGACGGCCATCACCCTGGCCGGGACCGCCCTCGTGCTGGTGGTGGGCGGACTGCACGTGCTGGACGGGACGCTGACGATCGGGAGCCTGCTGGTGGTGGTGGCCTACCTGGGGGCGGTCTACGGGCCGCTGTCGGCGATTGCCCACACGGCCGGCAACCTGCAGCAGGCGCGCGTGAGCGCCAGGCGCGTGCGCGAGACGCTGGCGCTGACACCGGAGGTGCTCGATGCGGACGGCGCCGTGGACGCCTCGGGCATCACGGGCCACGTGGTGTTCGAGGACGTGCACTTCGCGTACGACGAGAGCCGGCAGATCCTCGACGGCATCAGCTTCGAGGCCAGGCCGGGCGAGCTGGTGGCGCTCGTCGGGCTGACGGGCGCGGGCAAGACGACCATCGCCAGCCTGATCCCGCGGTTCTTCGAGCCCACGTCGGGCCGCGTGTTCATCGACGACGTGGAGATCTCCCGCTACGGGCTGCGGTCGCTCCGCGAGCGGGTGGCCGTCGTGCCGCAGGAGCCCGTGTTGTTCGCAGGCACCATCGGCGACAACATCCGCTACGGAAGGCTGGACGCCACCGACGCGCAGGTGGCGGCTGCGGCGCGCGTGGCGCACGTGGATCACTTCATCCGGCGCCTTCCGAGCGGCTACGACACGCCGCTGGCGCAGGCCGGCGGCACGCTGTCGGGCGGCGAGCGCCAGCGGCTGGGTATCGCGCGGGCCATCCTCAAGGACGCCCCGATCCTGATCCTGGACGAGCCGACGTCCTCGCTGGACGCCCTCTCGGAGGAGGCGGTGTTCCAGGCCCTGCGGACGCTGCGCGCCGGGCGCACCATCCTGGTCATCGCCCACCGGCTCTCGACCATTCGTGACGCCAACCGCATCCTCGTGCTGCACGAGGGGCGCCTGATCGCGCAGGGCACGCATGACGAGCTCCTGCAGTCGAACGACCTCTACCGGCGCATGTGCGCCCGCCTCTCCGTCGGCAAGTCGCTCGACGAGCCGGAGTCGGTGGACGAGGTGCTGAAGGCGCTGGCGTGAAGATCGTGCTCGCGGGCATCATCGCCCGCTACCCGTACGGCGGCGTCACCTGGTGCTCGCTGATGTACCTGCTGGGCCTGCGCGCGCTGGGCCACGAGGTCTGCTACATCGAGGACACCGGCGAGTGCATCTACGATCCCGTGCAGAACGCGCAGGTCACCGACCCGTCGTACGGCACGCGCTACATCCACCAGGCGCTCGAGCCATTCGGCCTGGGCGACCGCTGGAGTTTCGTCAACTACGACGGGACCCACCATGGGGCCTCGCACGACCAGGTGTGCCGGTGGTGTGCCGACGCGGACCTGTTCATCAACCTGTCCGGCGGGTCCTGGTTCTGGCGTGACGAGTACGCGGCCATTCCGCGCAAGGTGTTCGTGGATTCCGATCCGGTGTTCACGCAGCTCGCGCTCGCCAAGGGCGATGAGTGGTACGTGAACTTCTTCCGCGGCTTCGACCGGCACTTCACCTTCGGGGCCAACATCGGCACCCCGGCGTGTGCCGTGCCGACGAGCGGGTTCACGTGGCACCACACCTGGCAGCCGGTGGTGATGGACCTCTGGCGCGCCGCCGAGCCACCCGGCGACCGATTCACGACCGTGATGACGTGGAAGATCGAGAGCTTCACGGACGTGGACGGCAACAAGGATCGCGAGTTCGTGAAGTTCATCGACCTGCCATCCCGGACTGCGAGCCGGTTCGAGCTGGCCGTGAACGGGCCGCAGCAGCTGCTGCGCGCGCACGGCTGGCCCACCGTGGATGCCATGAGCGTCTCCCGCTCGCTCTGGGACTACCGCGCCTTCATCCAGCGATCGCGCGCCGAGTTCGGCGTCGCCAAGCACGCGTATGTCGCCAACCGGTCGGGCTGGTTCAGCGACCGCACCGAGTGCTACCTGGCCGCGGGCCGGCCGGCCGTCGTGCAGGACACGGGGTGGAGCGCCCACCTGCCGTCGGGGACAGGCCTGCTCGGGTTCTCGACGCCCGAGCAGGCGATCGAGGCCCTCGCGCGGGTGGAGGCGGACTACGGCACCCATGCGCGTCGCGCCGGCGAAATCGCCCGGGAGCATTTCGACGCCGCGCGCGTGCTCCCGCCGTTTCTGGAGGTGGCCTGTGGGTGACGCACGCGACGACGGGGCTGAAGCCCCGTCGGCACAGCGCCCGCTCCGCATCGCGCTCGTCGCGCCCGTGGCGCAGCCCGTCCCGCCACCGCGGTCCGGCTCGATCGAGACGCTGACCGCCCTGCTGGCCAACGGCCTCGTGGCGCGCGGGCACGACGTCACGCTGTTCGCCACGGCCGGCTCGTCGACACGGGCGCGCCTGCATGCGGTCTACGCGCGCGGCTATCTCGAGGACCCGACGCTCTGGCCGTGGGAACTGTGCGAGCTGTTCAACCTGTCCGCGGCCCTCGAGCACGCGGCGGCGTTCGACGTCATCCACTGCCAGGCCGAGTACGCGCCGTTGTCGTTGGCCTTCAGCCGGCTGTCCGCGGTGCCGCTGATACACACCGTCCACCATCTGCCGAGCCCTCCCGAGGTGGCGCTGTGGTCCCGGTACCCCGCCGCGCCGTTCATCGCCGTCTCGCACGAGCAGGCACGGGCGATGTCGGGCCTCAACGTCGCCGGCGTCGTGCACCACGCGGTCGACACCGGCGCCTATGCCTTCCGCGCGGGGCCGGATGACTATCTGCTCTTCCTGGGACGGTTCACGGAAGGGAAGGGCGTGCTGGCGGCGATCGAGATCGCCAGGCGGACGGATCACCGCCTGCTGCTCGCCGCGGCCGAGAACGACTATTACCGGCAGCACGTCGCACCCCACGTGGATGGCCGCCGGGTCGTCTACGTGGGCGAGGTCTCACACGCGGAGAAGGTGGCGCTCCTCGGCGGCGCCCGCGCGCTCGTCTACCCCGTGCACGCGGGAGAGTCCTTCGGATTGGTGCTGGTGGAGGCTGCCGCCTGCGGCACGCCGGTGGCGGCCCTGCGGTGCGGGGCGGTGGGTGAGATCGTGGACGACGACGTGACGGGTGTGGCCTTCGAGTCGGTGGACGCGATCGTCCGCGGCCTTCCCCGCGTGCTCGCTCTGGATCGCTCCCGGATCCGCGAGCGGGCCGTGGCACGCTTCGGCGTGGACCGGATGGTCGAGGGCTACGCCGCCCTGTACGCCACCCTCGCATCACGTGCCTCCGCAGGGGCCTGACGTGCCGGGGACGCACGTGGCGCACCCGTCGCTGCTGGTCGTCTTCGCCCACCCCGACGACGAATCGATCGCCAGCGGCGGGCTGCTGGCCAGGTGCGCCGCAGAAGGCATCCGGACCTCGCTCCTGTGCCTCACGCGGGGCGGACTGGGCCAGCTGGACGATCCGGCCCGGGTGCGCATGGGTGAAGAACGGGCGCGGGAGCTGGCGTCGGCCGCTGGCGCCCTTGGCGTGCGGGAGGTGTCGCTGCTCGATTACCGCAACGGGTTCCTGCCATGGGCCGACCGCGCCGCGATCGAGGCGGACATCCGGACGGCCATCGGACGCTGTGGGGCCGGCGTCGTGGTGACCTTCGATGACGACGGCCTCTACTGGCACCCCGACCACATCGTCGTGCACGAGCGTACGACGGCGGCCGTCGCGGCGATGGGAGCGGCGGCGCCGGCGTTGTTCTACGTTTCGATGCCCAAGGGGGCGATGCGTGCGGCCTGGCAGGCGGCCGTGGCGGCCAGCGACGGCGTGGACGCGGGGGGAGGCCTCGGGGCCGTCCCTCCAATCGCTCTCGGCGTTGAGGTGGATGCCTACGGGCTGTTCACGACGCCGGCGACCTTGATGCTCGACGTGCGTGCGCATGCCCTCACGAAGCTGCGAGCGGTCCGCTGCCATCGCTCGCAGGTGGCGGGCGACGCGCTCGACCGCATGCCAGACGAGACGGCGCCGCGCGCCCTGGGTGTGGAACTGTACCGGCGCGCCGATGTCGGTGCGCAGGGCGAGACCTTCCTCGACGCCTGGGGACAGGCACCGAACAGCTGAATTCGGCGCACTTTCTGCCCACGCAGGCACAAACTGCATCAGAATCGACGTCACCGTGCCAGTTCCCGACGAGCCCCTGCTGGACCTGCTGCGTTGCCCGTTCTGCGGCGGGCGCTTCAACCTGCACGACAGCGCGCGCCGGTCGGCCGCCGACGGTCGCATCGAGTCCGGCGTGATCTGGTGCGAGTGCTGTGCCTTCCCGATCGTTGCCGGGATTCCCGTGCTTCGCGCCGACGACGCCAGCCGCTCGGCGATGCAGGCGCTCGAGGCCGGCCGCGAGGAGGATGCGCTCTTCACCCTCCTGGGCCTCGACCGGGCTCGCGGAGACGCCTTTCGTCCACTGCTGGCGGGCTCGGAATCCACCTACCGGGATGCCATCGCGATCCTCAGCCCCGATCCCGAGGGCACCTACTTTGTCTACCGGTTCTCGGATCCCACCTTCGTCATGGCGGAGGCCGTGCTCGAGGCGCTGTCACAGGAGCCGACAGCGTTTCCCGGGCCGGTCCTGGACCTGTGCGGTGGCTCCGGCCACCTGACACGTGTTCTCACCGCCATCCAGCCGGCTCACACCGTCGTCCTTGCCGACATGTACTTCTGGAAGCTGTGGCTGGCGAAGACGTTCACCGCACCTGCCTGCGTGGCCGTGTGCTGTGATGCCAACCAGCCCCTGCCGTTCGGGCGAGGCGCCTTTCCCTCGGTGGTGCTGTCCGACGCGTTTCCCTACATCTGGCACAAGCGCCTGCTGGCGGACGAGATGGTGCGGCAGGCGGGGCCGGCCGGCACGATCGTCATGCCGCACCTGCACAGCTCGCTCGGCTGGAACTTCTCGGCGGGCATGACGCTGACACCGCGATCGTACGCGAGTCTGTTTGCGGATCTGCAGCCACGGCTGTTCCCGGACGAGGCATTGATCACGGCCGCCGTGGATGGCGCCGGCCTGGATCTGTCGCACCCGCGCACGGCCGAGGCGCTGGGCAGTGAGAACTCGTTCACGCTGATTGCCAGCCGGAACGACCGCCTGTTCCGGACCTACGCCCCACCGTCACCCGCCCGGCCGTCCGGCGTGCTGATCGTGAACCCGCTCTATCGCATCGTGGTACACGGCGCCCGTTCGGTCCTGACGCTCCGGTTCCCGACGCCCGAATACGAGGAGGAGTTCGGTGCCTGTCGCCGATACCTCCCCGAGACGCTCACCCTGGATGCGGACCTGTCGGCCCCCGTGTCCGCCGCGACGCCGGGGCTGGACGTGCAAACGCTGCGGCGACGGCGCGTCTTGATCGACGCACCGCCGCGCTACTGCTGAGCCGACGGTTCCAGGGCCGCTACGCCGTCATAGGGCGTGGCGGTGAACAGGTGACGGCCCACCCATTCCTGGATCACGACGGCCGGTCGCTCCCCGGCGACGAGCGCCGGGTCGAAGTTGTTCTGCCAGACGTAGACGGCGCGGCTGAAGTGCTCGGAGAGGAAGGGAATCATCGCCGAGGCGAATGAGTCCCTGAAGATCAACGCGCGTGGCCCCTCGGCCGGCCCCTCGGTGACGACGCGCGCATCCATCAGGCCCTGGCTCGGGTTTGCCGGCTCCACCACGCGCGCGTGCCGGCCGCCACGGGGCTCCAGCTGCAGATCGTCTTCCACCAGGACGCCCCGCAGGCCGAGCGAGCGGGCCAGGTCCAGTCCGGACCGCTGGACGACCCGCAGCTCGAACTGCTCGCGTGTCCGGGAGCGAAGGCCGAGCGATGGGCCGATGCGGTCCATGACCTGCTGGTACGCGACCAGGGCGCCGAGGTCGTTCCAGTGGGTATCCGTGCGGTGATAGACGCGGGCGTCGCGGCGAGCCGCACGCAGCGGCTCACGGACATCGACCACGCGAACCGTGGAACGAGCCTGGAGGTGCTGCACCAGCTGGTCCACGCGTGACGTCCCGTCTCGCCGATTCAGCCCGCCGGGCATGTGGTCCGGGTAGATCCAGTGCTTGTCCGGCGCGATGACGAAGACATACGCGATCCCCTGCCGGTCCAGCCAGTCCTGGGTGTGCTGCAGCGTGCGGCGCCATACTTCGAGCTCGACGGTCGAGAACGGCTGCACGGCGGTGTAGTCCTCGACAGCCCCGTCGGTGCCGTAGAACAGCCAGCCCTCATGTCCGAGCAGCACGTCTGGCGTCGGCGAGGTGCGCAGCAGCTCCACGCGCAGCCGCGCCTGCCACCGCACCAGGTGGGTGCGGAACGCGACGTGATCCGCGAAGTACTTCGTGAACGCATCGGGCCACGCGGTAATCGACGCGAGATCACGGGGGGCCACCGGCCATGGCGCGGCATCGCGGTTGTCCTCGAGCACCGCGTCGCCGCCGACGCCGGCGAGGGTTCCCAGTAGTGGAACAGACACCGCGAGGACGAACAGGGTCGCCAGGAGCCGGTCGAGCAGGGGTGGCAGCGAGGAATGCGTCATCTCAGAAGCGGAAGTAGATGAACGGGGTGAACGCACCGAGCGCGACCTGCGTGAGCGAGAGGGCCAGGAGCACGGCCATCGCGAGAACGGTGCCGGCGGCCCACGCGCCCGAGAGCGCCGGTACGGAGTCCACCGCTCGAGGTGTCGCCGCCCAGCGCGACACCATCGGCACGACCGGGGCGGATCCGATCAGGCCTGCCGTGACGGCCATCACCAGCTCCGGTGTCAGGTACCACGACACCGCGTACGGCGTGTGGTCCCCGGGCGCCATCCCCACCATCGCACGAAGCACGCCCCAGGCGCCGGCCACGGTATCGGCGCGGAAGAACACCCAGCCCACCATCACCATCGACACCGTGTAGGCCCAGCCGACCGCCGGTGGCAGGCGCGCGAGCAGTCTCGCGAGCCCGAGTCGCTCGACCGCCAGGAACAGGCCGTGCAGCACACCCCACACGACGAACGTCCAGGCCGCACCGTGCCAGAGCCCGCACAGCAGGAACACGGTGGTGAGGTTGAGGTACACACGCGACGGGGCGCGACGATTGCCTCCGAGCGGGATGTACAGGTAGTCGCGAAACCAGGTGGAGAGCGAGATGTGCCACCGCTTCCAGAACTCCTGCACCGAAGTGGCCACGTAGGGATAGCGGAAGTTCTCGGGGAACGTGAACCCGAACATGTGGCCGAGCCCGATGGCCATGTCGGAGTAGCCGGAGAAGTCGAAGTAGATCTGGAGCGTGTACCCGACGACGGCCAGCCACGCATGCGCCGCCGTCAGCTCGTTGGCCGGCATCGCGAAGATGGCGTCGACCGGCCGCGCGACGATGCCGGCGATGAGCAGCTTCTTCGCGAGGCCGATGGTGAAGCGGCGCACGCCCAGGGCGAACTGGGCCGTGCCGTGCACCCGGCCGGCAATCTGCGCCGCGATGTCGTGGTACCGGATGATCGGTCCCGCGATGAGCTGCGGGAAGAAGAGCAGGTAGAGTGCCGCGCCCACGGGCCCCTTCTGCGCGACGGCCTGCCGCCTGTGGACATCGACGATGTACGAGATGGAGTGGAACGTGAAGAACGAGATGCCGATGGGGAGGAGCAGCGTGGGGACGGTCACCGTTCCGGCGCCCACGGCGGTCAGGCCCGCGTTGAGGTTCTCCACCAGGAACCGGCTGTACTTGAACACGACGAGCGACAGGAGATTGAGCCCGATAATCACGCGGAGGAGCCGCGTGGCCGCCGGCGTGCCGCGGAGGCGCTCCACCCGGATCGCCGCGGTGGTGTTCACCAGGATCGACGCAAGGATGATCCAGGTGAATGCCCCGCCGTCGCGCGCGTAGAAGACGACGCTCGCCAGCACGAGCAGGAGGTTCCTGGCGCGGACGGGCGACAGGTAGTAGAGCGCGAGCAGGACGGGGAGGAACCCGAAGAGGAACGTGGGCTCGGTGAACAGCACCGCGCGCTACTTCCCGCCGCCCGACACGGTTCGAGGCGACCCCGAGGCGCCCGGCGCATCGGTGTTCCCGAACGCCTCGAGCAGGATCGGCATCAGCGTATCCATGCGGGCCAGCGCAGTGCCCGGTGGCTGCAGGCCATCACGAAACCCGCGGGCGCGCAGGCGCTCGAGCACGGCGGGCCGGCTGGCGATGACGTGCACGGGGACGTTCCAGGATGCGCCCTCGCCGCTCACCAGCGCGGGCGGCTGATGATCGCCGAGTACGACCATGACCAGGTCCCGATCGGCGTGTCGCCGCAGGTAGCCGCTCAGCGTCTCGTGCAGATACGCCAGCGCCCGGGCGTAGTCCGGGCCCAGGTTGGTCCAGTCCGGTACGGCCTCGTAGGCCCGCATCAGGTCACCCTCGTCGTACGGGCTGGCCGTCAGCATCCGCCCCCAGTCCGGCTGGTAGGGAGGGACGGGCGTGAAGGGCGCATGGGTGCTGATGGTGGGGAAGAACACGAACGCTGGCGCGGTCCGATCGGCCGTCAGCGTGAGCGCATCCACCCGCGCCAGGACGAACTGATCCGTGACGTCCCACCAGCCGAACGGTGGTCCCGCATAGCCCAGGTCCGGTGCGCCGTAGATGCGGCCGAACCCGTAGAATCCGCCCTCGGGCCAGGGCGCGTGGAGGCCCGGGAACACCCCCAACGTCTCGTAACCCGCCCGCGCGAACGTGGTGACCAGCGTGTCGCGCCGTTCGGCCATGAGCCTCCGGTTGAGATCCGGATCGCGCACCTCGGTGCCGGAGAGCAGGCTGATGTGTGCCAGCCACGACTCGCCGCCGAAGGTGGTGGATTCGACGAGCGCGGTGACGACGGACCGGCCGGTGTCCGCGACGGCCGCTGCCAGATCCGCGCGCCGGGGGGCGAGGGTTCCCTGGAACTCCGGCCGCTCCCAGCTCGTGACCCCGTACGACTCCACGAACACCAGCAGCACGTCCGCGCCCTTCACGTAGGCGAGGTCGCTGCTGGTGCTCGGCGCCGGTGGCACCAGGCGACGGGCGCCCGAGGCTTCGCGCGCGAACTCGGCGATCTCTTCCGCGACGGAAGCTGACACGGACGGCGCCAGCCACGCGCGTGGCACCAGGCTTGGATCCGTTGCCGGTGCGAGGCGCACCGCAAGCAGGAACAGCGCGGCAGCGATCAGCGCGAGCCGCGCGGCTCGGGAGTCGCACGCCTGGTTCAGCTGCCCGATGGCCCAGCGTGACGGCAGGTACAGCGCCAGCGGTACGAGGACGAGCGCCGCGGTGACGCCGATGAGGACGGAGGGCCGGGCCACGAAGGCGAACATGGCCCCAACGTCCGGCAGCAGCTGCACGTCCCAGTAGAGGCTGAAGCTGCGGCCGTAGAGTGAGCGGGAGATGACCTCGGCGTATCGAGCCAGGATCAGGACGACCCAGAGCGCGCTCAGCCACCCGAGCCCGGCCCTCGAGAGCGGCGCCCGCCGCCAGTGCCACGCCGCGGCCACCAGCAGCACCAGCGCCGCGACATCCAGGGAGACGAGCCCCGTCGGCCTGACCCCGAGCGTGGGCCAGACGCTGACGAAGGTCACCGAGACGTTCAGGAGGACCAGCGCCGCGGCCACGGCGACCGCCTGGACCCACGAACCCGCCCCGACCACCCCGGCCATCCTTCTAGGATATCTCCGGCCTGTCTCCTGTCTCCTACCTCCTACCTCCTGCCTCCTGATTCCTACTTCCTATTTCCTGATTCCTGCCCTAGGGCGCAATCAACACATAGCCCTGCTGCTGGAACGCGATGATGGTCGTGAGCGCCCAGAGGTCCAGCTGCACCTCCGGCATCATGTCGGTGCGGGCGATCTTCCGCGCCAGCGCGGCCTGGCCGCACAGGCGGAAGTCCACGCCAGCCTTGCCGAGCGCCTGGATCATCGTCGCGTTTGGGTTGTCCTGGCCGTCGTGCCGCGCCTTGTAGACGTCGTTGCTCAGGACGTAGTCCGTGGCGCCCTGGTGGAACACCACGGCCACCTTGCGATTCTGTGCGGGGACACCGACCTTCGCGAGGGTGTTGACGTAGCGGGCCACGGCCTGCAGCATCGGATGCACCTCGCCGGGCTTGGGGCCCGCCGTCGCCATGTCGAAGACCACCTTGTGGACGGCCTTCGTGTCCGGCATCTCCTTGGCGCCGGGCACATCGCGTGCCGCGTCCACGCCGGGCACGGGCAGTGCCTGGGCCACGCCCGGCGCGGCTTGTCCCAGGAGCAGCGCGCCCAGCGCCAGTCCCGCCATCACCGTCTGTCGCATGTCAGCCTCCAGACCGCTCAGGATACACTTCCACGCATGGGTCGGAAAGCCAACGCCAAGCGGGAACCTCGGGCCGTCGCGGCCCCGAGTCATCTGATCAACCCCACGCCGAACTGGCCCCTGCTCGCGGTCAGCCTCGTCGGCGTCGCGCTCACCGCCTACCTCTCCTGGACCAGCTGGTCCGGCGGGTCGGTACAGGGCTGCAGCGAAGGCAGCGGCTGCGACCTGGTCCTGTCCAGCAGATGGGCCACGCTGCTCGGCCTGCCGACGGCCTTCTGGGGCCTGCTCAGCTATCTCGCGCTCGCCGGCACGGCGTTCGTCAGGCGTGCGGACCAGCAGTGGCGCCTCGCCTGGACGATGGCGTTCTTCGGCGTGCTCTACAGCGCCTACCTGACGACGATCTCGCTGACGGTGCTCGGCGCCACGTGCCCGTATTGCCTCACGTCGCTGGCGCTGATGACCGCCATCTTCGCGCTGGTGACCTTCCAGCGACCGGAGCCGCTTCCGGGCTTCTCGTGGCAACGGTGGCTGCGCGTCCGTGGGCCCGTCGCGGTGGGGATCATCGCCTTCCTGCACCTGAATTACATCGGCCTGGTCGGCAAGCCGCCGGCCGTCGAGGATCCCGTCCTGAGCGCGCTGGCCGTTCACCTGGCCCAGACCGGCGCCAAGATGTACGGGGCAGACTGGTGCCCGCACTGCCAGGATCAGAAGGCGATGTTCGGCGCCGCGGCCAAGCGCCTGCCGTACATCGAGTGCGCCGCCGGGCGGCAGGGCTCGGGCCAGACGACCGAGTGCCGGAACGCCGGCATCACCACGTACCCGACCTGGGACATTGGCGGCAAGCGCTACGCGGAGGTCCTGACGACGTTGAGGCTGGCGGAGTTGACCGGCTTCGACCTGGCGGCGGCTGCGAAATCAGCGGCGGCCACGCAGTAACCCAATCCCCAATCTAATCCCCAATCCCCAATCCCCAATCCCCAATCCGAATCAGAAATGCCCCAATCGCGCAATCGCCCGATGAATCGCCCAATCGGCACTTGGCAATCGGCAATGGGCGCGCGCCACTGAAGCGCCGGCGCACTCAGGCGCGGCCCGCGAACTCCCGCGTCTCGGTGTGGACGCGCACCCGCTCGCCTTCCTTGATGAACAGCGGCACGCGAATCTCGAGGCCGGTGTCGAGCACGGCGGGCTTGGTCACGCCTCCGCTCGCCGTGTCGCCGCGGACGCCCTGCTCGGTCGACGCGATGGTCAGCTCGACGATCGGCGGCAGTTGCACCCCGATGGGCCCGCCGTTGAACGTCTGGATCTGCACGGGCAGATTGTCCGAGAGGAGCAGCCGGTCGTCCCCGAGCACGTCGCGGGAGAGCGTCACCGTTTCGTAGGTGGCCTGGTTCATGAAGTGGCAGCCGTCGCCGTCCTCGTACAGGAAGGTCGCCTCGATCTTGTCGAGGTCCGGCTCCTTGAACTTCTCGCCGGCCTTGAAGGTCTTGTCGAACACCGCCCGCGTGAGCAGGTTGCGCATCTTCAGGCGCACCAGCGTCTGCCCGCCCCGCGCGGTCGGCTTGGATACCTCGACGTCCAGGCACAGGTAGGGCGCGCCCTCGAACTCGAAGAACGACTTGCGCTTGATCTCCAGCGCCTCGATCAGTCCGGCCATGTCAACTCCGTCTCTATGTTACTTGTGATGCCACCAGCGTTCGATGACGCACTATCATTCGAGGTCATGACGATCGATCGACGACGGTTCCTGAAGAACGCCGGCACGATGGGCACGCTGGCCGCCGCGGGCACGGCGGCAGGGTGTGCCGGCCCGGCACCGACTGGGCCGGCCGCGCCCACCCGGACCCTGGGCACGGGTCTGGCTCGGGGCCTCACGCTGCTGACCTTTCGCCAACAGGGGAAGGACCGCCTCGGTGCGAAGACCGACAAGGGCATCCTCGACGTGGCGCAGGCGGCCTCGCTGTTGAAGATGTACGCGCCGGCGACGATGGACGACCTGCTGCAGCAGGAGGACGGTCCGAGCGTGCAGGCAGTGGTGGAGGCGGCGCTGAAGGGCACGGAGGCACAGGCGGCGTTCCGTCCCGAGGCCGGCCTCGAGTATGGGCCGCTCGTCAGCCGACCGGACAAGGTCGTCTGCGTGGGTCTCAACTACCGGAAGCACGCGGAGGAGATCGGCTCGCCGATTCCCGACTACCCGGTGCTGTTCAACAAGTTCAGCGCCTCGCTGAACCGGCACAAGGGCACGGTGAGGCTGCCCATGGACCTGGCGACGAACTTCGACTACGAAGTCGAGCTCGTCATCGTGATGGGCGCCACGGCCCACCGCGTGAGCGATGCCGACGCGCTGACCTACGTGGCCGGCTACGCCACGGGGAACGACTTCACCGCCCGTGACCTGCAGTACGGGCGCGGCGGACAGTGGATGGTCGGCAAGGCCATCGACGGCTTTGCCCCAATCGGGCCCTACATGGTCACCGCCGACCAGATCGACCCGGACGCGCTCGCGCTGGAGTGCCGCGTCAACGGCGAGACCCGGCAGTCATCCACCACGGCCGACTTCATCTTCAGCACGCGGACGATCATCAGCTACATCTCCCATCACTTCACGCTGAAGCCCGGGGACGTCATCTACACGGGCACACCCCAGGGCGTGATCTACGGGATGCCGAAGGAACGTCAGGTGTGGCTCAAGCCGGGTGACACGGTGGCGTGCAGCGTCGAGAAGCTCGGGGAGCTGACGTTCGACCTCGCCTGACGCCGACGAGCTCAGCCGTACGCCGGAGGACCTGCGGCGTTCTGCCGTTGCCCCCGCGGCCGGAGCGGGTGAACAATAGGGCGACGGGCCATGTCCATGGCGCCGATCACACCATCCGCAGACCTATGAGCGACGTCGATCTCACAACGCTTGGACAACGGATCCGACTGCGGCCCCTGACGATCGACGACTTCGATGCGCTCGTGGATCTGCAGCTCAAGTGCTTCCCGGGCATGAAGCCGTGGACCCGCGAGCAGATCGCCAGCCAGCTCGCCATCTTCCCCGAAGGGCAGGTCGTCATCGAGGTGGACGGGCGCATCGTCGGCTCGTCCAGCAGCCTCGTCGTGGACTCCTCGAGCCACAGCGAGTGGCACAACTGGTCGGCGATCACCGACGGCGGCATGATCAGGAACCACGATCCCGGCGGGGACATGCTGTACGGGATGGAGATCATGGTGGAACCCGAGTTCCGCGGGCTGAAGCTGTCGCGCCGCCTTTACGAGGCACGCAAGCAGCTGGCGCGGGATCGGAACCTGAAGGGCATCATCATCGGCGGGCGGATTGCCGGCTACGGGCGCCACGCCGACGCGATGTCGGCGCGCGAGTACGTGGATCGCGTGATCAACAAGACGCTCGTGGACCCGGTCCTGACGCCCCAGCTGTCGAATGGCTTCGTGCTCAAGGGGCTGATCGCCGACTACTTCCCGTCCGACTCCGAGTCGCGGGGCTACGCCACGTACCTCGAATGGAGCAACCTGGACTACGTGGCGCCGCACCGGCGGCAACTGATGCGCCCGTCCAGCCCGGTGCGCCTGGCGGCCGTGCAATACCAGATGCGGCGCATCGGCAGCTTCGACGACTTCGCCAGGCAGTGCGAGTTCTTCGTGGACGTGGCGTCGGACTACCGGGCGGACTTCCTGTGTTTCCCGGAGCTCTTCACGACGCAGCTGCTCTCGACGATCTCCAGTGACCGGCCCGGGCTGCAGGCCCGCAAGCTGTCCGAGTTCACCAAGCCCTTCGTCGAGATGTTCGCGAGGCTGGCCATCAAGTACCACATCAACATCGTGGGCGGAAGCCAGTTCGAGATGGAGGGCGAGCGGCTGTTCAACACGGCCTACCTGTTCCGTCGCGATGGCGCCATCGACAAGCAGCGCAAGCTGCACATCACCCCAAACGAGCGGCGCTGGTGGGGCGTGGAGCCCGGCGATCGGCTCCATGTCTTCGAGACCGATCGCGGGCGCGTCAGCATCCTCTCCGGCTACGACGTGGAGTTCCCGGAACTGGGCCGCATGGCCTACGACCAGGGGGCCCGGATCCTCTTCGTCCCGTCCAATACGGACGAGCGGCACGATTACCTGCGCGTGCGGTACTGCGCGCAGGCCCGCGCCATCGAGAACCCTGTATTCGTGGTCCTGTCGGGCTGTGTGGGCAACCTGCCGGACGTCGATCACGCGGACATCCACTACGCGCAGTCGGCCATCCTCACGCCATCGGACTTCTACTTCAGCCGCGACGGCATCGCCGCCGAGTGCCAGGAGAACGTGGAGACGGTGATCTTCGCCGACGTGGACATCGAGATGCTGCGGCGGCACCGGCGCAAGGGCACGGTGCTCAACTGGCTCGACCGGCGAACCGACCTCTACCGCATCCGCTACAACGGCTCCGGAGAGGCGCGCGAGGTGTGACCACGCGCCGGCGGCGACAGCTGCTGTTCGCGGCGCTGTACTTCAGCGAAGGGGCACCCATCGGCTTCCTCTGGTGGGCACTGCCCACCCGCCTGCGCGCCGCCGGCGTGGAGGTGGACGCCATCACCGGCCTGCTGTCGGTGCTGGTGCTGCCCTGGGCCCTCAAGTTCCTCGGCGCGCCGTTCATCGACATCCTCCGGGGCCCGCGCTGGCCGCTCCGCGCGTGGATTGCGGCCTGCCAGGTCGTGATGGGCGTGCTGGTCCTGGCGACCCTCACGCTCGACTGGCAGCAGGACTTCGCCCTCGTCGGCGGGCTGCTCCTGACGCACGCGATGGCCGCCGCCGCACAGGACGTGGCGGTGGACGCCTACGCGGTGGCCGTGGTCCCACCCGCGGAACTCGGCGTCATCAATGCGTGGATGCAGGGGGGCGTGCTCACGGGCCGTTCGATGTTCGGCGGCGGAGCGCTGCTGATCGACGCGTGGCTGGGGCCCCGAGTCACAGTCGCCCTGCTGGTCGTCGCCATCTGGTCGTCGCTCGCCCTGCTGGTGGCGCTCGGAGAACCCGAGCCCGCGCCGGCAGGCGGGCTCTCGGCCCGCCGCCGGGAGTTCGGCGCGGCCCTCGGCACGGTACTGCGCCGTCGATCCACGTGGCTCGTCATTGCCTTCGCGGTGGTCAGCGGCGCCGGCTTCGAGGCCGTGGGCATCGTGGTGGGGCCGTTCCTGATCGATCGCGGGTTCTCGTCGGAGCAGGTCGGGGCGTTCCTGTTCGTGCCGGTCGTGGCGGCCATGATCGCCGGCTCGTTCGCATCGGGCTGGCTCTCGGATCGCGCGGGTCACCTTCGCACGGCCGCGATGTCGCTGGCCGGCATGGCCGCGACCATCACGGCCGTGGCCTGGATCGGCGCACTGTGGCCCTCGGGGACCCCGACGCTGGCGCTGCTGCTGGTGTTGTACGTGCTGATCGGGGCGTTCACCACGACGTCGTACGCGCTGTTCATGGCCCTGACGGATCGCCGCCTTGGAGCGACCCAGCTCAGTGCCAGCATGAGCGCCACCAACCTGTGCGAATCGTGGTCGGCCTTTGCGGTGGGTCGGCTGACCGGGGCCTTCGGCTACGGTCCAGCCTTCACGGTGATGGCCCTCGCGTCGCTCGCGGGGTTGCCGCTGTTGTGGTGGATGCGGCCCGCGCGCGCCCGCGGCACCGAACGGTGACCGCTCAGAAGCCCTTCAGCAGCGACCCGAGCCCCAGCGTTCTGGGCTGGACGTCCAGCTTGAAGAGGGCGGCGGTGTTCTCGTACAGCATCAGGTCCTTGTCGCGCGAGGGCAGCCGCAGCTCCTCGACGAACTGCAGGTACGCCTCCATCGTGATGAGCGGCCAGTCCGTACCGTAGAGGACCTTCGTGGGCTCCACGCCCCAGAGCAACATTTCCTTCAGCTGCTGGCGCATGAACGCCTCGAAGCGATCGGTGAAGCCGCCCAGCGTCAGCCCTGACATGTCCGTGAAGACGTTCTCGTTCTTGTAGACCACCTCCATGCAGTCGCGGAACCAGGGATTTCCGAGGTGGCAGATGACGAACTTCACGTTGGGGAAGTCCACGGCCGCCTCGTCCACGTTGATGGGGTGGGAGTACTTGACCTTGCCGGTCTTCGCGTAGGTGTCGCCCGTGTGGATCATCACCGGCACGTCGTAGGCTTCGGCGAGCTCGTAGGCCGGTGCGAGCTTGCGGTCCGCTGGGTAGAAGGGCTCGTATCCCGGATAGATCTTGAGGCCCTTCAGCGCGCCGGTGTCCAGCAGGGCCTTCAAATCGTCCACGTCCGCCTGCGAGAAGGTGCTCCACGAGATGCCGGCGATGACGTGCAGGTTCGGCAGGTGGCGGGTGGCCTCCACGACGGCGCGGGTGGAGGGGCGTCCGGGCACGACCTTGTAGGACGTGAGGATGAGGGCGGCATCGACGCGGTTCCGCCGCATGGTGAGCTGCAGCTTGTCGAGCATGCCGGGCAGGGCCTCGACCGTCTCGTCCTCGTAGTGGTTGACGTGCGTATGGCAGTCGATGATCATGCGCGGGCTACTTGCGAGTGTATCGCGCAATCACCTGCGCGGCCCACTCGCGCCCGCCGAGACCGAAGGCCAGCGCCGCCGCGAGACAGACCGAGGCGAAGGCGATCTGGAAGGCCGAGACCAGCACCTCGCTGCGGATGGCGAGCTGCTCCGCGGCCATGAACAGGACGAAGACCAGCATCGCGTAGCGCGCCAGTGCGCCGACGGGCTCGGCGGCCGGCGAGCCGATGTTGCTCAGGTAGCTGAACGTGAACCCGCCGATTACCCGCGCCAGCAGGGCGCCGAAGACGAGGATGCCGGCGGCGAGCACGAGGTTCGGGACGAACAGGGCCACGCGCTCCGCCAGGGCCCCCGCGCTGCGGACGCCGAGGGCCTCGAGCAGCGTCACGAACACCCCGGCGAGGATGACCCAGTAGATGGTGCCTCCGACGAGCGTGACCGTCGTCACGGGCACGCCGCCCTGGACGAGGAAGTCGTCGACACCGGCCTTCTCGGCGAACTCGTCGACGCGCAGTGCGCGGAGCACCCGGATTGCCAGCCGTCGCGCCAGCTTGGCGAGCAGCCATCCGGCGATCAGGAGCAGCACCGCGAGCGCCAGGTCCGGCAGCATCGCGACGATCTCGCCCCACGAGTGGCGCAGCGAGGCAAGCAGCGTACTGGATTCGAACATCGTGAGCCTCCGCGGAGATGGTACCGTTCCGGCCGGGCGAAGGGCAACGCGCGGAGGGGCGTCACACCAATCGCGCCACCTCGGTGATGAACAGACCGTAGATCACCAGGAACAGCAGCCCTTCCCACCGCGAAATCTGCTTGTCCAGCGTCAGCAGGTAGAAGAGCAGTGCTCCCATCCCGAACATCGGCAGCGGCAGGCTCAGCATGTCGTCGGTGGCCGTGAGGGGGCCGACCATCGACGCCGTCCCCGTCACCGCGAGCGTGTTGAACACGCACGATCCGAGCACGTTGCCGACGGCGACGTCCGCTCGTCCCTCGCGGGCCGCCGTGGCGCTCACCACCAGTTCCGGAAGCGTGGTCCCCAGCGAGAGCAGGGTCAGCGCGATCAGGTCGGGCGCGATGCCCATCCGCATGGCCAGCGTTTCGAGTGAGCCAATCGTGAAACGTGCGCCGAGGTAGATGAACGCCGAGGCCACGACCAGCACGAGGACGTCGGCCCATGTGAACCGTGCCTGCGGCGTGTCCTCATCCAGCCCGAGCGTCAGATCGCTCTCCGTCCTGCCCTCCGTCAGCAGGTAACCCAGGTAGACCACGTACGCGCCGAGGAGGAACCCCCCTTCTACGCGGCTCACCCCACCGTCGCGCAGGGACATGGCCAGCAGCAGCGCCGCACCCAGGAGGAAGTGCAGGTCGATGAGGATGTACTGCTCGCCGAGCCGGAGCAACCGCCCGGCCACCACCGCCACGGCGCCGGTGACGAGCAGCAGGTTCGACAGGTTGGCACCCAGCACGTTGCCGACGACGATCTCGGAACTGCCGCGCGTCACGGCAATGACGGACGACACCAGCTCCGGCAGTGACGTCCCGGCCGAGACGATGAGCACGCCGATGGCGAAGGGTGACATGCCCAGCGCCAGCCCGACGCGCTCGGCGCTGTGGGTGAAATAGCGCGCGGCGGTCAGCAGCGCTGCGAGGCTGATGGCGAATACGGCAAGTGCGGTCATCACGAGTTCGGCGGGCGCACCAGGGCAAGCGCTCCGTCGAGCTCCGCCTTCATCCGGTCCAGCGCGCGCTCGATCCGGCCGACCTCGTGCACGGCCCGCGCCTGGTCCTTCAGGCGAAGGGCCTCCGCGAGTCCGGGAAACGGCTGCCCGTCGTACATCGAGTAGATATTCCACCCGTAGAACACGTGCCGGTACCACTTCGAGTCCGGCGCGCCATCGTCGTCTGCAAGTGTCTGCTCCATGTGCGCGAGGCGATCGTTGAGCGCGGGCAGCGCGCTCGCCGGGACGTCGTTCGCGGCCAGCCGACGGTCGATCGTGTCCTCGAGCGCCTTCGCGGCCGCAGCCACCGCCTCCGCGCGCGAGCGCAGCCCGCCGATATCGATCGGCGTGCCCGCGTCCGTCGCCCACCCGTCGGCGGCGCGGATGGCGTCCTGCAGCTTCGTCGCGTAGTGCGAGAAGCGGAAGGGGAGCACCGTGGCCTCGCTCATGCGCAGCGCCAGCGTCCCCAGCACGCGCGCCATCAGCACGCCCTGATGGAAGCCCGGATCGGCGATCCTCTCGACGTACGCGCGCGAGTCGTAGTTCGTGTGGTACGTGCCGAAGCCGTAGCCGTTGTCGCCGATGAACTCGATGGCCAGCGTGGGGACGCCGAGGTGGTCCTGGAACGGCACGAAATCCGCGCCGCTGCCGAGCGGCTTGAGGTCGGGGGAGAAGGACGGCGGGACTGACGTCGCCGGGACTGAGGTCCCGGCGCTCCGAACCGCGGCGCCGGCGGCCCGCTGGCTGCGGGCCCATTCCGAGCGCTGCCAGCCCTCAAAGACGGTCGACGCGTCTTCGGGCACGTCCTTCACCACGTCCGCGACGAAGTCCCGGAGCGACGGCACGCCGCCGGGGTCGAAGCGACCCTTCATGTACATGTCGATGTTCACGTACATGATGAGCTGCTCCTGCAGTCGCTGGCGCAGCTCCTCGGCGTACTCCGTCGATCCGACGAGGCCCAGCTCCTCGGCGTCCCAGAACGCCAGGGCGATCGTGCGTGTGGGACGCCAGCCGGTCCTTGCCAGCGCGCCCAGTCCCTTCGCGACCTCGAGCATCGCGGTCGCGCCGGTGCCGGGATCGACACCGCCGAACGTCCACGCGTCGTGGTGCGTGCCAAGCAGGATGCTGCGCTCGGGGGTCGCCGTGCCGCGGAGCGACGCCACCACGTCGTAGATGGGGCCCACCCCCTGCTCCATCTCCACCGACAGGGTCGCGGCCGCGGGGCCTGGCCCCACGTGGTAAGCGAACGGTAGTCCGCCCTTGAACGTCGCCGGCGCTTCTGGCCCCTTCAGCGCGGACAGCAGGTGCTGCGCTTCGCCCCAGCTGATGGGCACGACCGGGATCTTCGGCAGTGTCGGCGCGGTGGCCTCGTCGATGCGCGGGGCATCCTTCACAGCAGCGACGCCTGGCGTGAGCGCGTCGCCGTGCCAGTACCAGCTGTACTTCGCGTTGCCACGCTGCAGCATGTGCTCGCCGCGCCAGTAGCCCTCCGGCCACGCCGGCCCCTTCACCTGCCCGTCGTCTGCCGGATCGCTGTAGAGAATCAGCGCGCGTGCGCCGGCCTGCTCGGCGGTGTGCGTTTTGACGGCGCGATGGCTGCGCCCGTAGCGGGCGACGACGATGCGGTCCTTGACCGAGATGCCCAGCTTCTTCAGCGCTTCGTAGTCTGGCGGGAGGCCGTAGTTCACGTAGACGACCTGCCCGGACGCCGTGCCCGACGCGGAATACGAGACGTAGCCGCCACCCAGCTCGGGGTGGGAGGAGGTCGGATCCTCCGGCATCGGCGGCTCGTCGAGGCTGAGGCGGCGGCGGGAGGGAGCCGTCATCGTCAGCTCCACCCGGCGCGGCCTCGAGTGGAGGATCTGGTATTCGTGCACGCGCACCTCGAGCCCGAAGCCTTCGAGGGTCGCGCGGAGGTGCTGCGCGAGCTCGGCGGACGCGGGCGATCCCGTTGGATGCGGGCGAGCCGTGAGCTGCTGGTGCAGCGCCGACATCGAGTCGGCCGTCACGCCGGCCTGAAAGCGTTGCTCGAGCGCCGCGCTCGTCTCGGACGTGGCCGCCGTGAAGCCGAGTCGCGTGCGTGCGGCCGGTGCTGGCGGTTCGGAACCAGTGCATCCGGCAAGGACGGCACTCACTGCCGCCGCGAGCACGGACCTCCGGTCGACCACGCGATTGATGGAGGTTCTTGCGGCTGGGCGTGCCGTTCGGCCCCTGGGTCGGAGCGCAGGTCCGATCGAATCGTCGTTCACGCCCGCAGTATATGGCCGGTGGGGTGTGGGTTCACGCGGGTCGTGCCCGAAGTGTCGTCACGGCCAGACCCAGGCGACGTGGATCGGCGCTCAGCCCCACTTCCGCCGGTGAGATCGCATCAGGGCAGCGCAGGGTCAGCGTCGACCCCTTGCGGGCGAGTTGGGCGGGTACATCGATGGTGAGGACAATGTTCGTCTGTCCCGCGCGGGCCGAGGCGTCCACGGTGGCCGCGCCCAGCGTCAGGGTGACGCGGCGGCACTCGCCCGGCGACAGTCCTTCCACGAAGGGGACGGCATCGAGCGAGACCTGCCAGCCGCGGTCACCCGGCAGCGGCGGAATCACGAGGTCGGCTTCGGTCGCGGCGCTCCAGGTGCCCCACGGCTCCGGCCCGGACCAGCCGCGCCCGAGGAGCACCGTGCCTGCCGATCCGGCGGTGATCGACACCGGCTCGCCCACGCTCAAGAGGCGACCGAGCACGTCCATCGCGGCCTGTCGCTCTGCCGCGAGCCGGCGATGCCGGGCCGTCGTCGCGGCGCCGGCGGTTACGGTCACGTCGGGCCCGAACCGACGCTCGGCCTCCATGGTCAGGTCCGCCGCCAACGCCGCGGGGCCAGACGGCCCGTCATCCGCCGGATCGAAGATGAGCGAGCGCCCCGGGCGCGCGACGGTGAAACGGTCCACGACCAGATCGAGCAGGACCGGCCAGTCGGCCCGGACCGCCGCCGGCAGGGCGGCGTCGAGGATGCCCATCGCGCATGCCCGCCAAGCGGCGCGCCGCCGGTCGGGTGGCCAGGCGAGCCACGCGCTGTGCGTGTTCTCCCGATGTGCGCGCTTGAAGTACAGCGGGCCCGGCACGAGATGCAGCTCTCCGGCCCGCGCCAGCCGCACGTTCCACACGAGGTCTTCGAAGGCCGCCTCCTCCGCCTCGATCCGCAGGGGGCCCGCCTCCTGAAGGGCGGCGCGTCGAACCAGGCCCCGGAACGGCAGGAAGCTCAGCGTCTCGATCTGCGTGCGGACCCGGTCCAGCGCACGGCCCGTCACCGAAGGGACGATCGCACGATCGGATCGCGCGCCGAACCACTGCACCTCGGCGAACGCGCACGCCACCTCGGGGCGCCGCTCCGCATGGGCCATGAGGGCCTGCAGGTAGTTGGTGGTGACGAAGTCGTCCTGCGGCCAGTAGACGAAGTACTCCGCGTCACAACGCGCCATCAGCCAGTTGAGGTTCCCGGCCCAGCCAAGGCGGCTCCGCTGCACGTGCACCGCTATCCTCGGGTCCCCGCTGTACCGCTGGCAGGCCTCGGCCGAGACCGCGTCGGCGCCATCGATCGCGATAGCGGCCCGCCAGTTCGTGCAGGTCTGAGCCTGCAGCGCCCGGATCGACTCGTGAATGACGTCCTGGCCCCGCCAGACGGGGATGGCCACGAAGGCCACTGGCGCCTGGCTCATGCGGCCTCCAGGATGCGCGAGGCGACTTCGCGCGCGAACAGGGGTGCGAGCGTCCACTTGCCCGTGTCCACCGTGTGGTAGCGCCCGAAAGACCTGGGCCCGATCCGGGTGCGGACATGCAGCCCGCTGGTGGGATCGTCCACATCGGAGGTCCCAAGAGCGAGGATCATCCCGCCCTCGATGTCCGATTCACCCATCGACGAGGAGGAGAGGTGGGCGAGAGCCGGCACCAGCGTCGACAGCGCGCCGTGCACGTCGCGGCGGAGCCGATATGCCTCTGCGGGCGAGAGCGGCGCGTCCCGGTCCGGGTGACGCGTCCCGCGCACGAGTCCCGTGCAGCCCGCCGGGTACCACGACAGGACGAGATCGCCGCCACCATAGTGCACGACGTCGCCGAAGCGGCCGAGCACGATGGTGGCCGAGGGGATCCGACCGTCGGCGCGGCAGCGCACGCGCAGGTAGCGCTTCAGCCGCAGGGACGTGGGCCCGCGCGGGGCGACCCCTGCTGACTCGTCGAGGTGCAGCAGGTCGTCCCAGGAGGCGTTGACGACGTGATCGAAGCGCCACGTGTCCGAGCCGCCGGGTCCGGTGGCCTGGAGGGTGACGCCATCACGCTCAGGGGTGATCCGGGTGACCTCGGTGTGCACGTGCAGCGAGATCCGGGGGTCGGCCCGCAGCCGCGCCCGCAGCGCATCGGCCAGTGGCGCCGGGTCGACGGCGAGCTCGCCCGTCGCGAAGGCATCCGCGATGTCGTCGCCAGCCAGCGCGCGCCGCTCGCGCGCCGTCAGGCGCCGGCAGGGTGCCGGGGCGCCGCCGCAGACGTACGCTGCGCCGGGCTGAGCAGCCGCCTCCCGCGCCAGGTCCATCACGCGGTCGTAGTACGCACCCAGCGTGCCCGGGGGCTCGAGGCTGTCGCGGTGCACCAGGTAGCAGAACGGCGACGACAGGTCGAGGGCCAACGACCCCACGTCGAGCCAGCGCCGAAGTGTCGGCGCGAAGGAGAACGCGCCGCGCAGCATCAGGCGGGCCGTGTCGAGCGTACCATCGTGGCCGTACACGAGCCCGAGGTGAATCTTGCCTTCGTTCTGGCGTGATGCCTGCGACAGGGCGACGCCGTGCCGCTCGAACAGGTCCACGTCGTGGCCCGCCATCGCCAGCTCGATGGCACACCCGACGCCCAGCAGGCCCGCGCCTGCGATGCCGATTCGCATGAAGGATCCACGATGCCACCCGCAGGCGCGCGCCTGCGTCACGCGACGACACTATAGCAGTGGGGTCGTTGACCCGGCGACGGCCGGACGGGAAGCCGACGTATGATGGCCGGTCGAAGGGAGTCTCACCCGTGCGTTATCACTACCTCCTCGCCGTCCTGCTCGCGCTGACGGGGGGCAGTGTGCTCCCCGCCTCGCAGGCGCCTCCCGCAGACCCGAACCGACGCCTCCTGGACATGGCCAACTTCCGCTTCGAGAGCGGGGTCGTCCTGCCGGTGGCGCGCGTCGCCTACGCCACGTTCGGTGCGCTCAACGCCGCGCGCGACAACGCGGTGCTCCTGACGACGTCGTACGGCGCCGACTACCACGTCTACGACTTCGTCGTCGGCGCCGGCAAGGCCTTCGACCCCGCGCGTCACTTCATCGTCACGACCGAGATGTTCGGCAACGGCGTCTCCTCGTCGCCCAGCAACACACCACCGCCGCACGCGGGGCCCGATTTCCCGGCCATCGCCATCCGGGACAACGTCGAGGCCTCACGCCGCGTGCTCGCGCACCTGGGCGTCACCCACGTGCGAGCGGTGGCGGGCTTCTCGATGGGCGCGGAGCAGTCCTTCCAGTGGGCGGTGTCGCATCCGGGCTTCATGGACGCCATCGTGCCGTGGTGCGGCACGGCGAAGACGTATCCGCATGGCGTCGTTCGCCTCGAAAGCGCCATTCGTGCCCTGACCGCCGATCCGGCGTTCGCCGGCGGGCGGTACACGTCGCACCCGAAGGCCGGCCTTGCCGCGTGGTCGGCCCATTGGGCCGCCTGGGTGTGGTCGCAGGAGTGGTGGCGGCGCGAGCTATACAGGTCGCAGGGGGCCACAGTGGAGGCGGTCATCGACGCGCGCATCGCTCGTGACGCCACCCGCGATGCGAACAACCTGATCGCCCAGGCGCGCGCCTGGCAGCGCCACGACGTCGGCACCACGCCTGGTTTCGGCGGCGACCACGAGAAAGCGATCGCCTCGATCGCGGTCCCCGTGCTCTACATGCCATGCGAGACAGACCTCTACTTCCCGATCGCCGACGCGAAGTACGAGAGCCAGTTCCTGAAGCAGGCCACCTTTACACCGATCCCGTCGCTGTGGGGCCACTCGGCGGGCGGCGGCGGCAATCCGGAGGATGCGCGCTTCATCAACGAGCGAATCACCGCGTTTCTCGCGCGGTGAGGTTCGCCCACTACCGGAGGACTCCATGCAGCGACGCGATCTCCTGAAACTTGCCGTGCTGACGCCGATGGCGTCCCTCTCGACCATGCGACAGGTGTCGGCGCAGTCGCGCCCGGCGCTGCGGCTCCGGCCGGGTGGGAGCGACGATGGCTTCGACCCCTGGGTCGAGATCATCGCCCCGGCGTTCCGTCACAACGCGGTGGAGGTGAGCCGCCTCGCCGGCGGGCGGCCGATCCTCGCCGTGGTCAAGAACAACGCCTACGGACTGGGCGATCAGGTGGTTGGCCCAATTGTCGACGGCTGTCCGCAGGTCGCCGGTCTCGCGTGCGTGCGGCCGGGGGAGGCACTGGCCATGCGCGCGATGGGCGTGAAGAAGCCCATCCTGACGATGTCCGAGCTCGGCGAGGAGGAGTCCGTCGAGCTCGTGCGCAAGGACGTGACGCTGTCCTGCTGGCTCGACAACGCGGTAGAGCGCCTGCAGCGCGTCGCCAAGGCGGCGAATCGGCAGGTGGCCGTGCACCCCTATCTCGACGCGGGCATGAACCGCGAAGGGATGCCGCTGGCGCGGGCGATGCCCTGGCTCGAGGCGCTGGCCAGGCAGCCAGGGGTTCGCATCGCCGGCATCTACCAGATGTTCGTGCACGACGTGGAGTTCGACCGCGTCCAGCTCCAGCGCTTCACCGCCTTCCTGGATCGGGCGGCCGCCGCCGGCATCCGGCCGCCGCTGCGCCACGCCGCGGCGACCTACGAGCTGCATCGGGTGCCGGAGGCGCACCTCGATGCGGTGCGTGTGGGCAACGCCCTGTTCGGCTCACCGGCCGGGCCGGACGTGACCCATGCCTTCAACCCGAAACCCGTGTTCCGGTTGAAGGCACGGGTCGTCCGCGTGGAGCGCGTCGAGGCCGGGGAAAGCGCCGGCTTCAATCGGGGATTCCGGCCGGCGGGGGCGACGTCGGTGGCGCTCCTGCCCGTGGGGCACACGGACGGCTATGCCAGCACCGCGGCCGGCGTGTGCGACGTGCTGATCGGCGATCGAACCTATCCCGTCGTCCCGGGCGGCGTCAATTCGGCGCACACCATCGTGGACGTGGGGCCGGATCCCTCAGTCCGTGTGGGCGATGTGGCCACGTTGGTCGGGCCGGATCACCCGTCGATCCTCCCCGCCGAGGTGGGCGCCCGCACGAAGACCGGGACGCTGCAGGTGATGACGCGGCTGAGTGCGCTGCTGCCGCGGCGCGTCGTGGAGGCGTGAAACGCGGCGGGGTACGCCGATTCGGCGAACCCATCGTCCCACAGCGAACGCAGGAACTCGGTGAGGGGCAGCGCCTCCACGTCTCCCATGTGCCGTCGCCGCGGTTCGAGGCACACGAGCACGTAGCGCGTGACGCGCCCTTCATCCGCGAAGGCGCGAAGGCCTTTCAGGTCCGCTGTGAGTACCGCCTCGTCGCCGGGTCAGGTTGCCGATCCCTCGACATCGTCAGGCTGGGACTGGACCGGCAGTTCTTCCCCCTCCTGCGACGCGCTCCCGGGAACGTCATCTTGCTCGAGCGGTGCTCGCCTTCGGCGTGATCGAGCGGGGATCACGCCTGCTGGCGTGTCAGGGCAGGGGCCTCCACCTGCGTGAGGTTGCGGGCCGTGTTGATCAGTCCCAGGTGGGAGAAGGCCTGCGGGAAGTTCCCCAGGAGGCGCCGCGCGACCGGGTCGTACTCCTCGGCCAGCAGTCCAACGTCGTTGCGGACGGCCAGCAGGTTGCCGAACATCTCCCGCGCCTCGGTGATGCGGCCGAGCAGCGAATAGGCATCCGCCAGCCAATAGGTGCACAGCAGGAAGGCGCCCTCCCCGTGGGGCAGGCCGTCGACGCCGGTCTCGGTACGGTACCTGTCCACAAAGCCGTCCCGGAGCAGGTCCCGCTCAACGGCGCGGACCGTGCCGACGAACCGCGGGTCCGTGGCCGGCAGGAACCCCACCTGCGGCATGACGAGCACGGCGGCGTCGATATCCTGGCTGCCATAGGACTGTACGAAGGCCTGGCGTCCTGCATCGAAGCCGCGCGCGCAGATATCCGCGTGCAGCTCGTCCCTCAGGTGCCGCCATCGTGCCACGGGCCCGTCGAGTCCAAACCGCTCGGAATCCTTGACCGCCCGGTCGAAAGCGACCCATGCCATGAGCTTCGAGTGTGTGAAGTGGCGCCGGGGACCGCGCACCTCCCAGATGCCCTCGTCGGGCTCGTGCCACAACTGCTCCAGGCGTGCCAGCAGTTCGCGCTCGATGTGCCAGGCGGCGAACCCGTTGTGGATGCCGTAGTGCCTGGCCAGGTGCAGACAGTCCATCACCTCGCCGAACACGTCGAGCTGGAACTGCCCGTGGGCGCCGTTGCCGATGCGAACCGGGCGCGACTGGGCGTACCCGGGCAGCCATGGCAGCTCCAGCTCGGGCAGCCGCCGCTCGCCCGCCACGCCGTACATGATGTGCAGCTCGTCGCCGCGCCCCGCCACTGCCCTGAGCAGCCAGTCGCGCCAGGCCCTCGCCTCGTCGAGATAGCCGCTCTGGATGAGTGCGGTCAGCGTGAAGGTGGCGTCCCGCAACCAGCAGTAGCGGTAGTCCCAGTTGCGTGGGCCGCCGATCTGCTCGGGAAGCGAGCTGGTCGGCGCCGCCACGATGCCGCCGGTCGGCGCATAGGTGAGCGCCTTGAGCGTGATGAGTGAACGGATCACCGCGTCCCGCCACTCTCCTGTGTAGGTGCAGCGGGCCGACCATGCCTGCCAGGCCTCCACCGTCTGCGCGACGGCCGCGGCGGCGTCGATGGGCGGCGGTGGCGATTCGTGCGATGGATGCCAGCACAGGACGAACGGCACTTCCTCGCCGGCCGTCACGTCGAAGGTCGCCACAGTGGTCCAGCCCTCGCCGCGCAGCTCCACGGGTGTCCACACGTGGACGGTGTCCGGCCCGGCGACGGCGCTCAGGCCTCCCGGCTCGCGGCGGACCCAGGGCGTCACGCTGCCGTAGTCGAAGCGCACCGCCAGGACCATCCGCATCCGGACCCGCCCCTGCACGCCGCGCACGAGCCGCACGAGGTCTGGTTCGGCAGTGCGCAGGGGCATCGCATCGGTAACCGTGACCGTCCCCTCTGCGGTCTCGAAGGTGGTGTCCAGGACGAGCGTGTCCCCGCGGTACGCGCGCGTCACGCGGCGCAGGGGCTCCTCGGGCGAGAGCTGCCAGTGGCCGTGCTCCGGTCCGCCGAGCAGCGCGGCGAAGCACGCTCCCGAGTCGAAGCGCGGAAGGCAGAGCCAGTCGATCGAACCCGCGCGATTCACGAGGGCGGCGGTCTGGCAATCGCCGATCAGCGCGTAGTCCTCGATGGGAGCGGAGAGGGCGGGACGGGGCATCATGCCGATCGTAGGACGCCACGTCGCAGCCACAGGTCGCTGTGCAGCAGCCCGAAGTTGCTGGTGTCCCGGCCGGTCGGCCCGTGCTCAAGCCGAGCCGGAGCGGCTGCCCCTGCCTCGGCCGTGTCCTATGTCCGCCGCCGGACTGGCCTGGTGGTGTCGCCATCGCCGTCATTTGTCATTCCAAATGACGACAGACTTGTCACAGTATGCCCTGGTCCAGTCGTGTGTACGGCGCCGACCCCTTCAGCATCAGGGCCCCGAGCGCAGCCAATCATCGATCGGCGGCAAGTCTCCCCAGCTCGGCGCCAGCGCCCCGATGCAGCAGCCGCTCGTACTCGCGGTGCATCAGCGGCGATGACAGCAGGAAGTCGGCCGTCGATCGGTTGCAGGCGATCGGGACGTTGTGAACGACGGCGACGCGCAGCAGCGCCTTGACGTCCACGTCGTGCGGCTGCGGTTCGAGGGGGTCCCAGAAGAAGATCACGAAGTCGATGCGGCCTTCGACGATGGCCGCCCCGACCTGCTGATCGCCGCCAAGCGGGCCGCTCGCAAACCGCGTCACTGGCAGGTCCAGCTCCGCGCTCAAGAGCGCGCCCGTCGTGCCCGTCGCATACAGCTCGTGGCCGACCAGCGTGCCCCGATTGAAGCGCGCCCACTCGAGCAGCTCGGCCTTGCAGTTGTCGTGCGCGATCAGGGCCAGCCGCCTCCTGGTGGGCATGCGCTCGGCAGGACGCGGTGTGCCAGGTGCTTCCGCGCTCACCACGATCTCCATCGAACACCTCCTAGGGGCGGCGCCGCGTCGACTCCGCGGCCGAGCGCTCCGGATGGGGCTGCCGGAAGCGTCCGTCGCGTGTGCGCACGAGGAAGCCCGCCTGAAGGAGCGAGCTCAACGCGCTGTCGCACATATCGTCGGGCAGGTTCCACAACCGCTGCGCCTGCCAGAACGTCAGGTCCAGTCCAGGCATCTCGGCGAACTCCATCCGGATGCGCTGCGCTACAGCCTCGACCTGCACCTCCTTCATCGCTCGCCTCCTTCTCGCATGGGGGCCGTGGGGGCCGTCATCGGCAGTGTAGTGAGTGAACATGACACTGCTGTGACCAGCGTCGGCGGGCTGTCGATACGGGCCCACACCGGCCCGTCATCCGGACGTTGGATGGAACTCACGCCGGCGACACGCGGTACTCACGGCGCCTTCACATCCACTGGCTACCATCGGCGGCGCCGTGCGCTTCCGCGTCTCGGCAGGAGGCCTGACATGCTGCGTCCGATTGTCCTTGGCGTCGCGCTTGCGAGCGCGGCGGCTACCGTGATCACGTCCGCCGACGGGAAGCACACCCGCCAGCAGGAAACCGCCACGCTCGTACTCGGTCATCGTGGTGCGTCCGGGTACCTTCCCGAGCACACGCTCGCCTCGTACCAGCTGGCGATCGAACAGGGTGCGAACTACATCGAGCCGGACCTCGTGGCCACGAGGGACGGGGTGCTGATCGCGAGGCACGAAGTCAACATCACCAACACGACGAACGTGGCGACCCTGCCGCAGTACGCCGGCCGTCGTACCACGAAGACGATTGACGGCATCACCGAGACCGGCTGGTTCGCCGACGACTTCACCCTGGCGGAAATCAAGACGCTGCGCGCCCGGCAGCCGGTGGGCGGACGTCCGCAGCAGTTCAACGACCTCTACCAGGTGCCCACCTTCACCGAGGTCCTTGCGCTGGCGCAGCGCGCGAGACGCGAGAAGGGCCGCGTCGTGGGGGTCTATCCGGAGACGAAGCACCCCACCTACCACCGCCAGCGCGGACTCGCCCTCGAGCCGCGACTGGTGCAGGCGCTGCAGGCGGCCGGTTGGAACCGCCAGTACGCCCCGGTCTTCATCCAGTCGTTCGAGGTGGCGAACCTCCGGCAGCTCAACTCGATGACACCGGTGCGGCTGGTACAGCTGATCGACGCCTATGACACGCTGCCGGACGGCAGCATCGACGTGGATCGCACCAGGTTCCGCGAGTACGACGCGCCCTGGGACTTCACGGTGGCCGGCGATCCCCGACGATACGTCGACCTGGTGACGGCCCAGGGACTGGCCGAGATCGCGACGTACGCGGACGGCATCGGGCCCTGGAAGCGCTACATCATCGGGGCGCGCGTCATCGACAGGAATGGCGACGGCCAGGCCGACGATATCAACGGTGACGGCGTAATCAACGACGCCGACAAGGAGGCCGTCCGCACGTCGGTCGTCGACGATGCTCACGAGGCCGGCCTGTTCGTACACGCCTACACGTTCCGGAACGAGGCCACGCGGCTGTTGACCAACTACAGCGGAGCACCCGTGCAGGAGTACCTCGACTTCTATTGCCTCGGCGTCGACGGGGTCTTCTCCGACTTTCCCGATACCGCCCTGACGGCTCGGCTGCTGTTCTGGCACACGCCCACAGCGTGCGCCTCGTTCCGACCGTGATGTGTGACGGCGGGGACGTTGACCGGCATCGTCCCCGCCTCATACCCCGAGTCGGGTCATCCCGACGACCTCGGTGTGGTGAGGCGTGAGCATCATCTCCGGCCGCCTCGCCGTTCTGCACCGTCAGCGGCCCGGCGGAGACCATCGATCTAGTCGACGGTGATCTCTGCCGCGGCGATCCCCTGCTCGCCGCAGACCGAATAGAAGAGGAGGATCCGCCCGTCCTCCTCGACGATGGCCGGGTCCCGCAGCTGACGCACGGGCCCCTTCACGTCTCCGGCCTCCGACGCGGCCAGGGGGAGTGACGCACACTCGTACGCCATCGCAGGGGCCAGCACCTCCACCGGCGCCGACACCCGCCATGTCGTCCAGTCGCCCGTCAGGGACAGCCGCGACACGAGGATGCGCTCCGGCGTGTCTCCGATGGCGGAGAAGAAGACGAACAGGGTGTTCCCGCGCTGCAACAGCGCGACGTGTCGCACGCGGTTCGCGTACGGGCCGTCACGGAACGGGTTCGGCCCCAGCTCGAAGGGGGCCAGCGGATCGCCGCTCCGGCCCAGCGCGCCCAGTCGGCTCATGGCGTACCAGAGGCCATCCCGCGGGAACACGCGCAGGTAACTCGTCCTCGTGATCGCCGGGCGTGCCTGGAACGTGAGGCCGTCGCCCGACGTTGCCGCCTGCGTGAACTGTCCGTAGCCCCGCTGCCGGGCCCACGGTCTCGCCGCGACGGGGTCGGCGGGCCAGCGTTGTCCCTCCGTCCACCAGCCGTGCACCCACATGATCATCCGCTGGTGCCTGTCGTCCACGACCACGTCGGGAGACGCCACGTGCGTGTAGAAGTCGTCCAGGGCCTCTGGGGGGTCGGGTTGCGGGCGATCGAAAGCCGTCTGCTCGACCGGGAGCACACCGCCCTCGTGGATGCGCCACGGCCCTTCGAGCCGGTCCGCGAACGCGACCCGGATGTGGCGGCCCATATGGTGCGCGAAGTACATCGCGTAGCGTCCGCGCGGCTTCGGGATCCACGAGGGCACACGAATCACCGAGGGGCCGTTGACGTTGTCCCCGAGACTGGGAGACGACCGCACCGTGACCAGCGGGTTCGTTGCCAGCCGCTGCGCGGTCACGCGAGGAGGCTGGACCGCCGGCTCCGCGGATGGCGTGGGCGCGATCGCGGCCGCGACTCCCGCAGCCAGGACCACTCGCCGCGCCAGCCTCGGGGTCACTTCTTCAGCGCCGCCGCTCCCGCCTGCGCCACCTGCGCGTCCTGTTGTGACGTGACGCCGCTGACGCCGACCGCCCCAATCACTCGGCCGTCGAGCAGCACGGGCACGCCACCCTCGAGCGGGGTGATGCCCTCCACCGCCAGCATGACGGTGCGGCCGCCGGCCACCGCGTCTTCGAGGGCCTTGGTCGGCCGCTTCATCCGCGCGGCGGTGCGGGCCTTGCCGATGGCGATGTCGATGCTGCCCATCTGCGTGTCGTCGAGCTTGTGGAACGCGATCAGATTGCCCGACTCGTCCACGACGGCGATGGCGACCGTCCACTTGTTCTTCATCGCCTCGGCCTCGGCCGCGGCCAGGATGGCCTTGGCGCCGTCCAGGGTGATGACCTTCCGGTCCGCCGTCTGCGCAGCGGCGGGACCGCTGCTGGACAGCGCGATGGCAACAGCGACGAACAGAAACAACATGCGGCGCATACGTCCTCCCGCGCCGGCCGTGTCGCCCGGCGCTCGCCTATTGTGCCCCAGGCCCGGCGTTGTCAGGGGACGAGCGCGCGAGAGCCGCCTGCCGGTTCAGGATGACGTGACCGGCGGGATCGCCGCCGCCGTGCTGATCAGAAAGCGCTGCCCATCGGCCGTCCGGGCGCCCGTGATGAGTGGATGGTCGACATCACGAATATTCGACATTATCTGTCGAATATTCATGGTATTGTGACGGTCGTGCAGATTCGACGCGCGGCCCATCTCGCGGCCATCCGGCGACTGCTCCGCGACTATCCGGTCGTCGCCCTGCTCGGGGCGCGCCAGGTCGGCAAGTCCACCCTCGCCCGGAACGTCGTGGCGGGATGGCGCGGGCCCCGCACCGTGTTCGATCTCGAAGACGAGGTCGACCGGCAGAAGCTTCAGGACTCCGGGTTGGCCCTTCGCTCCCTCACCGGCCTCGTGGTGCTCGACGAAATCCAGCACCTGCCAGACCTCTTTCGCGTGCTGCGCGTGCTCGCCGACCGGCCGCGCCGGCCGGCGCGTTTTCTGGTGCTCGGCAGTGCCTCCCCGGAACTGCTCCGTCAGACCTCTGAGTCACTCGCGGGGCGCATCGCCTTTCACCACATCGACGGGTTCGATCTCGAGGAGCTCACCGGCCAGACGGCGTTCTCGCTCGACCGGCTGTGGCTCCGAGGTGGCTTCCCCGCCTCCTACCTGGCTCGGGACGAGGCGCGGAGCCTCGAGTGGCGAAGGAACTTCACGCGGACGTTCGTGGAGCGCGACATCCCGTCGCTCGGCAGCGGCGTGCCGGCCGCCGTGTTGGGCCGCTTCTGGATGATGCTGGCCCACTGGCACGGCCAGGTCTGGAACGCCTCGGAGTTTGGCCGGGCCCTGGGCACCAGCGATGCCACCGCCCGCCGCTACCTGGACCTGCTGACCGCGACCTTCGTCGTCCGGATCCTCCGGCCGTGGTACGAGAACCTGGCCAAGCGGCAGGTGAAGTCGCCGAAGGTGTACATCGCCGACAGCGGACTGGCGCACGCGCTGCTGGGGCTGGAGACCCGCGATGACCTGCTCGGCCATCCCAAGGTGGGCGCGTCGTGGGAAGGGTTCCTGGTGTCGCAGGTCATCCGGCGACTCCGCGCACGACCCGACGAGTGCTACTTCTGGGGCACCCACCAGGGCGCGGAACTGGACCTGCTCGTCGTACGCGGTCGCCGCCGCCTGGGCTTCGAGTTCAAGCGCACCGAGGCTCCGTCGTTCACGCCATCGATGCGGATTGCACTGGCCGACTTGAAGCTGGATGAACTGACGGTCGTACACGCCGGACAGGACACCTGGCGCATGACCGAGGGCGTGCAGGCCGTGGCGGCGCGCCACGTGCTCAAAGAGGTCCACCCTCTGGCACGTTAACCAGTTCCTTCGCGACTCCAGTCTGACGGAAGTCTGTCGGGCGGCGATCCTCGAGGTCGGATCCACAGTCATCGTCGAGCCAACATCCAACGAGCCAGGGTGGCGCTGTCTTCCAGTTCGGAGATGACAATCGACGTCCGGCGCGAGGGCCATGCCACGGCAGGCGTGGAGGCCGGCGCGCGGGCCGGCTCAGGCGCGGCTACATGCACTGCGCGCAATCCTGCAACGTGCCTGTTCCGAGGTGGGACAGCGCGCGGCGCGGAATGGCCACAAGTCATAGAGGGGAAGTCGGTCGGAACGTCGCTTGCATGCACCCGGCTGTGATCGGCCGTTGCCCACCTCGATCCCCGCTGTCACCTGGCTCGTGCATCGTCGTCCTGCTCGCCGTCGGCGCTCTGGCGCACGCCGAGCCGCGGACGCCTGGTGGCCCTCAGACCGAGGAGTCCTGGATCGCGCGGTCGGTGGTCGCCAGTCTTGGGCGGTTCGGGTCGACTCCCACGCGAACGCCGAGCGAGCCGTTGGCCGCTGCCGTGGGGCGGCACGTGTGGGATCCGGCACGGTACACATCGACGGCCGCGTCGGTACTCCGTGGGTTGCGCGCGAGCCCGGCAATGGATTACGACGTTCGAACCCCGCTCGCCAGGCCGTCGAGCGAGGTGCTGCTCGCAGAGAACACCCGCGTCACCGCGTTGCTGACCGCGCAGCCGGCGTCGGCTTCCGCGCACGAGTCAGCCGCGTTGCTCGCCGCCGTCTTCGCCTGGCGTGAGTTCGACGACGTGTTCAGCGACCCGCGGCCAGCCATGGCGCGGGTGACCGCACATCTTGCGGCGGCCGACGCCCTCAGGCGAAATGCTGCGGTGACGCTGGACGGCGCGCTGGCGCGCATCGCGCTCGACACGCTCGTGGGCCATCAACGCCAGGCCCTCTCTGGGCTCGGCGCGCTGGCCATGCGGCTCACCTCGCCAGCCGAGCGCGCGTGGGACCGGGCGATTCGGCTGCGCAACACCGGCAACTGGCGTGAGGCGGGGGAGACCGACGACGGGTTCCTGATCGAACGCCTCGAGCTGGCCCGCGCGCTGCGCCAACGCATCAACCATCAGGCGATGGAGGCAGCAGTCCCTCGTCTGGCACGAAGGGACGAGGCCCTCGAGTGGTCGCGGCTCGTGCTCTCCGGGACGTTCTCGGTCGGGATGGGGCGAGCGGTGGCCGACGCGGCTGCCGAACCCGAATGGGCCGAGGCTCGCCGGGTGTGGCGCGCGGTGCACGCCGACGCGGCGTTGCCAGCGGACCTGATCCCCGCGCTCAACGAGCCAGCGTCACCCTCCGGCGAACGCACGGGCACGCGCGGGAACCTGACGGTGCTGGACTGGCCGCTCTGGGCGGACTTCTCCCAAAGGCAAATCCTGCGGTCGGCCTTCGCGCAGCACCACCTGCTCAGCATGCTCGGCCTGCCCGACAAGGAGCTGGCCTCGATGCGCACCATCAAGGCGGAGTACGGGGCGTTCGTGCTCTACCCGGTGCTGCTTCACCGGGCGGCGACCAGCGATGATGACACGGAACAGGCGAAGCGGCTCGCCAGGCCGCTGATCGCGGGGACGCCCGAGCGCGTGACGGAATCGGCGTGGCACGGGCTGTCAACGGCGCCATCGCCTGCTGGCCAGCCCGACAGGTTCCCCGCAGCGGCCTCCTGGTTCGCGCCGGCCGTGCCTGCGGGGACCGCGTTCGAGTTGAGCAATCGGGCGCTGCGTAACGGCTTTCGATCGGCCGCGACCACGGATCAACTGCGGACCTGGGCCGAGGTGCGGCCGTTCGATCGCTGGACGGCGTGGTCCTACCTGCGCCGCCTCGGCGACCAGGCTCCCACCCTGGAAGCGGCGCGCCGCGCGTTCGGTCCCCTCACCCAGTACGACCTGAGGGCCCTTCGTCAGTTGGCTCTCCAGACATACGCGACCCCGGCCGACCGCATGGCCACCATGCAGCATATGTGCGAGGTCTCCGACTTCGGGTGCGAGGATCTCGCGTTGTATCAGGTACGTGAGGGACAGGATTCCAAGGCGGCGGCCAGCTTCGAACGGTGGCTGCATGCGACGCCCGACGCGGTCCATGCGGCGAACTCGTCGGCGTGGCTGACGCGTTACTACGTTCACACCGGGCAGTTCGCGCGGGCCGAGGCACTGGCACGAGAGGCGGGCGACGCGTTCTCGAACCGCGGGATGCAGGTCCTTGGCTACTTCCTCGATGCGCGGGGACGCGACGCCGAGGCCGAGCAGGTGTACCGCAGGATCCAGGAACGCTACGACCTGGGGGAGCCACTCGGGACGTTCCTGGTCCGACGGGGCATTCGCCAGGGTGACCCGGCGCAGCAGCAGAAGGGCTGGGACCTGCTGAAGGCCCTCTTCCCTGCAGGTGCCGAGCGGCTCGCGTGGAATACCCTGACCGGTCCACCAACCGACGGGATCGTGTTCGAGACGTTCGGACTCCGGGCGTCTGCTCAGGGCCTGAAGCGGAATGACGTCATCGTGGGCGTGGACGAGTGGCGTGTCCGCACCGCGATGCAGTATCCGATCCTCGCGGATCTGCGCCACGACGAGACGATGACCTTCACGGTGTGGCGCGACGGGCGGTATCACCAAATCCACGCACGCATGCGCGAGAGGTGGCTTGGGATGGAGTTGGGCACCTACGGACCGAAGTAGCGATCCGAGGACAGTCTACCGGTGTCGCGCGACGCGGGGTGGATGAGCCACGTCCCCGGTGTGTTCGTCACGGCGATGTCCTATGTCTTGCTCCGGCCTTTCTTCGGCTTCCCCACTACAGCCTCGACCTGCCCCCACTCCGCCAGGAACCGCGTGACGAAGCCGTGCTCCTCGGCGGGCACCACGGCCAGCGGCGCCAGCGTCAAGGCGACCGTCATCGCCAGGTGATAGCCGAGCGCGCGTGACCCGCTGGCGCGCGTGAACGCTGGATGGGCCCGGTTCACCCAGATCGTGCTGTCCACCAGCCGCCCCAGCTCCGCATCGTCGGGACGGGACTCGAACTGCAGCGAGAGTCCGTAGCGGGCGCGCTGGCGCGTCATCCCGATCCCGGAACTGCCGGGCGCCTCACTGACCGTCGCGCTCTCTGCGGGGCCGGCGGGCGGCGCGCTCCCGGCGGACGGAACGTCGGACGACGGTGGCGCTTCCGCGGGGCTCTCGACGACGGGCGGACCCGAGGCCGCACTACCGGTGTCGGCGAGCGCCAGGAGGACACCGCCACCATCGTCCACGCCGGGGCCGGGCATCGGCAGCCGGCGCTGACCGCCACGGCGCCGCTCGACCAGCGAGTGCAGCAGGGGGAAGTCCGAGGCGAGGTCTTCGAGGACGCGTTCGAGGTCCCGCCCCAACTTCGCCGGTCGAGGAATGGCCGCCGGCTCCGGCGAGGTCTCACCCCATTCGCCGAGCTGGTGCGTGACGGCCTCCTGGATGGCCTTGCGGTAGGCGAGGTAGGTGGCGCCCCGCGCGCCGGTCCTGAGGAACGCGCTCTTGTTGAGCGTGAGGCACTCGGCCAGCCCCGGCACCTCGATGAGGCCCGTCACGCGGTCGGCCTCGGCGGGCGACAGCCCCAGCCAGTCCCATCCCCGGAGAATCACCTTGCCGAGCGTGCTGACCGCAATCCCGGCGCGCTCCGCGGGCAGCGGCGTGGAGGCGCGCGCGAGGTAGCCAACGGCAGAGGGCGTCCGCTTGCGGGTCAGGCGGAAGGACACGGGCGCGACGTCCATATCGGCCAGCGTGGGCGGCCACAGCGCCTGGCCGTCGATGCTGAACGCGACGCCGTCCGCGTACCGGCGCCCGAGCACGGACCGGAAGCGGAGATCCAGGAGTGGCTCGAAGTGCTGCCGGACGACGCCGTCCAGGAAGCCGGCGTCGAGGAGCGGCGACAACGGGTTCTCCAGCGTCAGCTGTACCGCGGTCCCTCGCGAGGCAACCCTCCCCGGTGGTGGTGTCCACTTCCACGGCGCCCGATGGCGGGCGGCCATCGCCCAGCGCGTCGCGACGTGCGTGCTGTCGCGCCGTGTCTCGGTGATCACCTCACGCGCGACCAGCAGACCCAGCTTGATGCCGACACCGGCGAAGCCGATGCCCTCGCCCCTCCGCTTGGTGCTCGTGGCGATGTCGTGATAGCGGGCCAACTCCCGCCGCGTCATGCCGACGCCATCGTCGATGATGGTGAGCGTTGCGGCGCCGGGGTCGGTCGCCATCGCGATGCGGCTCGCGCCGGCGTCGAGCGCGTTGGCGACGATCTCGGTGACGATGGTCTCTTCGAGCGATCCGGTGTACGCGTCCCGGATGTCTTCGAGGAGGTGCCGGAGGTCGACTCGGGTCTCACCCACGCCGATATGCTACTGCGACCCCCGCGGCCATCCGCGACATCCTGGGCCGTCGGCATACAATCCCGGGATGATCCGTCGTGCGAGCCTCGTCCTCACCCTTGCCATCGTGGCTGGCTGCCGCTCCGCGGCGCCGCTGTCACCGCCGACTGCGCCGGCGGCGCCGCAGCCGGCGCCAGCCGGGGCGTCGGCGTCGAGCCCGGACCCCGACAGCATCCGCTGGGTGCGTGACGCCGCGGAGTACCACGCGGCGGTGCTTCAGGCATATCGCGCGGCGACGGTGCACGTCGAATCGGAGGCCCGCACGCACACGGCCGGCTCGTGGGCCGTGATCCTCGATGCGGACGAGACGATCGTCAGCAACCTCACCTACCAGGTCGAGCGGGCACGCCTCGGGCAGGGGTACTCACCCGAGAGCTGGAACGCGTGGGTGAAGCGCCGCGAAGCCACACCCCTGCCCGGCGCGGCGGCGTTCCTTGCGCGCGTCCGTGCACTCGGCGGCCGGATTGCCGTGGTGACCAATCGCCTGCAGACCGAGTGCGACGATACGATCGCCGTCTTCGAGCGGCATGCCCTGGCCTACGACGCCATGCTGTGCCGGCCCAACGGAAGCCCCTCGGACAAGAACCCGCGCTTCGAGGCCGTGGCGAAAGGGCAGTCGGCGGCAGGTGCCACGCCATTCGAGGTGATCGCCTGGATCGGCGATAACATCCAGGACTTTCCCGGGCTGTCACAAGCGGTGAAGACGAAGGGTGACACGGGCTTCTCGCCGTTTGGCGTCCGCTTCTTCGTCATCCCCAACCCGATGTACGGGAGCTGGCAGTAGGGCCACAGGCGAAAGGCAGAAGGCAGAAGAAGGCACGCAGATGCACAGACGGCACTGGATCAAGGCGGCGGCCTCGGCGGCGGTGGGGTTCGGGCTCGCGGGGTGTGGGTCCGGAGGGGCGTCTCGCGCGGTCGCAACCGGGCCGCGACGTGCGCCGGTCCGGTTGGCGATCCCGCGCGTGTCGTGGGACCGCGTGATTCGCACGACCGTCGGCCTGCGCCCGCATCGCGACGGCGGCTTCGTGCTGCGCGCCGATAAGCTGGACGACCGGGTGCTCGTGCACAACTACGGCCACGGTGGCGCCGGCCTCTCGCTGGCCTGGGGCTGCGGCGTGCAGGTGGCGGAGCTCGCGAGGCCCGCCGGTGCCACGCACGTGGCAGTCATCGGGTGCGGTGCGCCGGGACTGTGCACGGCCATCCAGCTCCAGCGCCGCGGGTACACAGTGACCATCTACACCGCGACAGTGCCGCCGGACACCACCTCGAACATGTCCTGGGCGGGATACACGCCCACCACGGCGTTGATCGAGCCGGAACGCCGGACGCCGGAATGGGACACGCAGTTCCGTGCGGCGGCGGCCGAGTCCTACCGCCAGCTCCAACTGATGGTCGGACCGAAGTACGGTGTGTATTGGATCGACAGCTACAACGCCACGGACGATCCGGCTCTACGCCCGCCAGGCCCCGGCAGCGATCTCGTGCCGGAGGAGCTGCGCGCCGGTCGCGATCGCGAGGTGCTCGGGCCGGGGAGCATCCGTTCCCCACCCGGTACGCCGTCCGTGCCTCGAATCTCGCCATCGAGCCATCGATCTACATGGCCGCGCTGTTCGACGACTTTCTCCTGCTCGGCGGGCGCCTCGTCATCCGGAGGTTCGAGTCGCCGCGGGAGCTGGCCGCGCTTCCCGAGCCGGTCGTCGTCAACTGCACGGGACTCGGGTCGTTCTCGCTCTTCGATGACAAGGAGCTCGTGCCCATCAAGGGCCAGCTGACATTCGTGGTGCCGCAGGCCGAGGTGAACTACCGCGTCTCCGCCCGGCTGGCCGATGGCACAAACATCGGCCTCAACCCGAGAAGCGACGGCATCGTCGTCGGCAATTCCCAGGAGCCCGGCGTCTGGTCGCTCGACGTGAACGAGGAGATCCGGACACGGAACATGGAAGCGGCCATGCAGTTCATCGCGAAAATCAGGCCGCCGGCCGAGGGCCGGCGGTAGGCCTGCGGTAGGCCTCGCTTTGCTCGGCAGGCCGGCGCTTCGCGCCGGTAGGTGTGCCAGAATCGCGGCATGGCTCGTTCGCCGCTGTGCCCGACGCTACTGCTCGCGTTCATGTCGCTGACGCTCGCCTCCAACGCATCGCGGCCGCTGCTCGCGCAGAAACCCACTCCAGATGCGCCGGCTCTGCTGCCAATGTCACAGCAGATCGCCGTTCGCGAGGCGTGGCTGGAGCAGCGGCACGCGACCCTGCTGCCGCTGATGCGCAAGCACGACATCGCGATGTGGATCGTGGTGAACGAGGAGTTCCACGACGACCCGCTGACGGCCTACATCGCGCCCCCGCGACCCTACGCGGGGAACCGGGACTACTTCGTCTTCGTGGATGCGGGCGCCGCCGGCCTGAAGCGCATCGCCATCACCGGCTACAGCGAGGACAACCTGAAGCGGTTCTTCGAGTCCCCGGACGAGCCGGTGCCGGCAGACATCCGCTTCGGCCAGCTGATGGATCAGTACGACCCGAGGACCATCGGGCTCAGCGTCGGCGGCGCGCGCGGCGTGACACGGTCGCTCACCTTCGACACGCACGCCTTCCTGCGCAAGGCCGTGGGCCCGAAGTACGTCGAGCGGTTCACGAGCGCCGCGGACCTGATCGAGGAGTACCTGGATACCCGGCTTCCGGAGGAACGGGAGCACTACACCACGGCCGTCGCCCTCACCGAATACCTCACGCGGCGTGCGCTCTCGAGCGAGGTGATCACGCCCGGCAAGACGACCGTCGGCGAGGTGCGCCACTGGCTGTACGACGCCCTGCAGGCACACGGGGTGCGCACCTGGTTCCAGCCCGACCTGCGGGTCCAGAAGCGCGGCGTGCCCAACCCGACGTCGCGTGGATTCCTGGCCGTGGCGCCCGAGCGCACGTTGATCGAGCGCGGGGACGTCGTGCACCTGGACTTCGGCCTCACCTACATGGGCCTCGACACCGACTGGCAGAAGATGGCCTACGTGCTGCGCGAGGGCGAGACCGACGTGCCCGAGGGATTGAAGCGCGCGATGGCGAACACCAACACGCTGCAGGACGCGCTGATGACGCGCCACTCGCGGCCTGGCCGGCTCGCGGGGGACGTGTACCTCGACACGATGGCCGAGATGGGCGAGAAGAAGATCGAGGCGATGATCTACTCGCATCCGGTCGGGGCCCAGGGCCACGGCCTCGGCGCGTCCATCGACTTTCGTGCCTCTCAGCGGCAGGACATCGCCCAGCAGGCCCAGCGCCGGCTCCGCGACGGGTCCTACATCTCCATCGAGCTCAACACCGCGACGGCCGTGCCCGAGTGGGACGGCCAGAAGGTGTTCGTGATGATGGAAGACGTGGCGTGGCTCGGTGCCGACGGCTGGCACTTCTTCCGCCCGCGCCAGGAGTCCTGGTACCTGATCCGATAGCTACTCGGCGCGGAGCGCGGTGACCGGGTTGACCTCCGTCGCGCGGTGGGCTGGCACCCAGGCTGCGCCGAGCGACGCCGCCACGAAGCCGATGGGCACGAGGCCGAAAACCCAGGGATCGAAGGCCGACATGTCCACGAACGTGCTGGCCAGCACCCGGCCGATGCCCACGCCCAGCACCCAGCCAACCACGACGCCGGCCGAGACCGTCCTGAGGCTCTCCGACAGGATCAGGCGCAGCACTTCGGAGGGCTTCGCCCCCACCGCGACCCGAACGCCAATCTCCTTCGTGCGCCGGGCCACGGTGTAGGCCGTCACACCGTAGAGACCCACGAGCGCCACCACCATCGCCATCCCCCCGAAGAACGAGAACAGCGACGAGGAGAGCTTCAGCATCCAGTACTCGGCCGAGTTCTCGACGTGCGACGCGAACGTGCGCACGCCGAAGAGCGGCACGCCGGGGGCCGCGTCGCGAATCTCGCGCCGGACCTCGTCCACCAGCGGCTCCGATGCCCGCTCGGGCCGCACGTGGAAGAAGACATTGCTGGTGAAGCCCTGCGCCAGCGGCACGTACACCGCCCCGACCGGCTCCTTCTCGAACAGGTCGCGTCGCGTGGCGGGCACGATCCCGATCACCTCGATGGGCACGGGTGGCTGGGTGGCATCTTCGTCGGTCTGCCACTGGATGCGCTGGCCCACCACGTCACCGTCGGGCCACAGCTTGCGCGCGAGCGCCTCGTCCAGCACGGCTACCATCGGCGCACCCCGCCCGTACACCTCGGCATCGGTGAAGGTGCGCCCCTGGCGCAGGCCGAGGCCCATCGCTTCGAAGTAGGAGGCGCCGACGGTGTTCCAGCGTGCGCTGAATGCCCGCCCTTCTTCCGCCGTCGCCGGCTTCGTCCCGGGCGGCAGCGGTGGGCCCGCACGCCGCACCTGCCTCCCCATGTTCACCATGCCCATCGGCACGATGGCGCCCACGCTGGCGGCCTTCACGCCGGGCAACGCCGCCAGGCGCTGCTCGATCCGCGCGTACGTGTCGAGGCTCTGCGCCTCGCTCAGTCCACCCAGCCGGCTGTCCACCTCGGCGAGGACCGTGTCATCCGCACGGAACCCGAAGTCCACGGACGCGGCGCCGAGCGCCATGCGGAGGAACAGGCCCGCCGCGATCAACAGGCACAGTGACAGGGCCACCTGCCCCGCGACCAGCGGGTTGCGGGGCACGAATCGCCACCGCCGCGGGGCCGGGTCGTCGCCGGCCTGCGCCTTGAGATCCGAGAGGATGTCGGTGCCCGAGTGCTTCAGGGCCGGGCCGAGCGCAAACGCCAGGGTCGCTGCCACGCCGAAGAAGACCGCGGCGCTCACCAGCGCCGGCGTCAGCCCCTGCTCGATGGCGATGGTGATGGGCAGGAGGCGCGCCATCGCGCCCAGCAGCGTGTCGAGCGCGTAGCGTCCCAGCAGCAGGCCCAGCCCGGCGCCGGCCAGCGACAGGAGCAGCCCTTCGACGAGCAGCTGCCGCACGATACGGGCGCGCCCGCCGCCGAGCGCCAGCCGCACGGCGAACTCCTTTCGCCGGGCACGGCCGCGGGCCAGCAGCATCGACGCCAGGTTCAGGCAGACCGTCAGCAGCACGACCACGGTCAGGCTGAGCATCACTACACCGAGCGTCGCCACCGCGCTCTCGTTCGACGGCGACGTGCTCGTCGAGAACTTCGGGAGCGGCGCCAACGTCAGCGCCTGGTGCTCGTGCTCGGCCGGGAACTCCCGGGCCAGGCCCTGGGCATACGCCGTCAACGCCGCGGAGGCCGCGCTGGGCGCCACGCCGTCGCGCAGACGGGCGACCAGGAAGAGGTTGTACGCATCCGCCCGTGCCAGGCTGCGCGCCGTCTCGCCCTGGAAGTCATTGGCCAGCGAGTGGAACACCCCCAACGGGAAGAAGAACTCGGGGCCGAACACCGACATGGTCCCCGTGAAACCCTTTGGGGCGATGCCCACGATGGTGAACGGCCGCTCGTTGACGCGGATGGTCGTTCCCAGCACGTTCGGATCGAATCCCGTGCGCTGCCAGTAGTTCCACGTGGCGATGACCACCGGCACGTCCTGCCCGGGCTTGTCCTCCTCCGCCGTGAACGTGCGGCCCTCGACGAGGCGCGTGCCGAGGACGTCGAAGTAGTTCCGGCTCACGACCACCGAGAACGTCCGCCGGGATTCGGCGCCCTCGCCGATGCCGACGATGGTGGGGTTGTGGGCGAGGATCCCCTGGAAGACCTCCTGCCGGGCGGTCAGCGCCTCGTAGGCCTGGTGGGAAAACGCACGGTAGTCGTCGTTGCGCGCGTCGTGACTGTAGAGCTGCACCAGCCGATCGGGCTCGGCAAAGGGCCGCGCCGCCCACGCCAGCGCGTGGACCAGGCTGAACATGGTGGCGTTGAGGCCGATGCCCAGTCCGAGGACCAGGATGGCGGCAAGCGTGAAACCAGGAGATTTCAGGAGTTGCCGCAGCGAGACCTTCACGTCACCCATGGCGGCCTAGACGGAAGAACGGAACGGGATGTTCCGTCCGCAAGCCGCAAGCCGCAGGCCGCCGCTACCGGTGTAGCGCGACCAGGGTGCCTGTTTCGATCGCGTCGTTGGAGCGGTCGATGCGGATGGTGGCCGACTGCGGGCGGACGGCGATGACGACGCCGTCGCCGAGGCGCGTGGCCGGGCCACCGCTCACCACCGAGGCCCGGAACAGCGTGAGGCGCTGTCCGCGCACCACACCCTGGCTGTAGCCCCGATCGATCACCATCAGCTGGTTGGCCGTCGCGGTGGCGCGGCCCAGCTCGCCGAACACCACGTGCGCCGGGTCGTCGAACTGCGGGTCGCCCGCACCATCCGCCATCAGGACGGGCAGTGGCTCGAAGGGCGTGAGGCCGTCGCCGGCCATGAACTCCGCGCACGCATAGACGACTACTGCGACCGAGGATTCCGGCGAGGACTCCACCACCTGCACCAGCCCGGCGGCCTGCCCCCCGTACACGACCGGCTTCTTCTTCAGGGTGAGGCTCAGGTTGAGGCTCCGGTCGCCAATCGGGAAGCGCCGCCGCACGACGTAGTTGTCGCCGGCTTTCATGCCCATGTCGCCGCCGACGTCCAGCAGCAGGATGTCCCCGGGCCCGAAGAGCTCGCGCCGCGGCTCGTCGCGGTGGCCGACGATGTGGCCCACGGTGATGTCCTCGTCGCCGGGCTTCTCGGGCCCGCAGACCGAGGCCAGCAGCGGCTTCGGCACCGGGATGATCTCGGGGCGCGTCCTGAGCGGGGCCAGCGGGATGGACGGCGGGGGCTTGGGGACTTCGCCGGTCACCGTGACCGTCTCGGTGAGCTGGGCCAGGCCGAGCTGGCGGTCGAGGACGAACACCTCGCCCGGGCCGACGACCACCGCAGGGTTCGTGCGCGTCTCGAACCCCGACATCTCGAACGTGACCGCGTAGGTGCCCGCCGGCAGCGGGGGCGTCTGGTACTGGCCCACGGCGTCGGTCACGACCACGACGGGCTTCGACGGCTTCGGCGCGGTGATGGTAACAGTGGCGCCCGGCAGGCCGAGGCCGGAGCCGTCGGTGACGCGGCCGGTCAACCGCCCTGTCTCCCCTTGAGCGCGGAGGGGTGTCGCTCCTGTCGTCAGGAGGGCAATAGCGGCAGCCAGGGCGAACGCGAATCGAAAAGCAGGCATCAGGCGACTCCCAGTGCTCCCCGGAGTATCGGCCGGTCGAGGCAGGCACGTTAGGAGGAGGAGGCAGGAGGCAGGAGACAGGAGGCAGGAGACAGGAGGCAGGAGGCAGGAGGCAGGAGGTAGGATGTAGCCATGGCGATGACTCGACGACTGTTCGTGACGCTGTGTGCGCTGGCGCTGGCCGGGACCGGGGCCTTGGCGCATCCCGGACACTCCCACAAGGTGCTCGGCACGATCGCGAAGGTCGACGGCCGGAAGGTCACCATCACTGGCACGGATGGCAAGGCCGTGACCTTCGACGTGACGGCCCGCACCAAGCTCATCCGCGATCCGAAGGTGAAGGGCGTCTTCGAGGAGATCAAGGCCGGCATGCGGGCCGTGGTCACGCTGGGCGACGGCGATCAGGCGAATACGGCCATCGAGCTCCGTTACTCGGAGCCCGCCGCGACGAAGAAGTAAGGCGCGTCATCGCACGGTCGGGGGCGGGCGGCGGTGCCGCGTGGCCTGTTCGTAGGCATAGGCCATGTCGAGCAGCTTCCGGTCGTCCCACATCCGCCCGAGGAACGAAATCCCCACGGGATACCTCCCGCCGAGATATCCGGCCGGGATCGTGACCTGCGGCAGGCCGGTCGCCGCGCTCTCCTCGCACGTGCCGGGCTCGGTGCCGTAGCGCTCGGCGCCACCCTCGTGGGTATGGGGGCGTGCGAGGTTGGCAGGGTAGAGCATGGCGTCGAGCTGCTCTCGTTCCATCACATCGACGAAGTGCTGGCGGAAGGTCTCTCGCCCCGCGTAGAAGCGTCGCGTGGCCTCGTCGAGCTCGACGCCGGTGGGCGCGGGCGCGAGCGCGCCCTCGAGCCGTCGCTGCCCGGCGGGCGCCATCTTGCCGGACGCGACCAGGTCCTCGATGGTCACGCTCCGCTCTCCGGGCTTCGCGCCGCGGGACAGGTATGCGGTCCATCCCGCCCTGAGCGATCCGGGGGCCGCCCCGCGCGCCGCGGCGTACTTCGCGTCGTAGTCGGGAATGGCCACGTCCACGACGGTCGCGCCGGCAGCCTGCAGTTCTTTGACCACCCGCGCCATCGCCTCGGCCACCTCGCGTTCGCCGGTGATGCCCGCCATCCGCTGCCGGAAGATTCCGATGCGCGTGCCCTGGAGCGTGGCGGTGGCGAGCCCGGCGGCGAACGAGCCGCTGATGTGGGCGTTCGCCTCGGCGGTCACCGGATCCTCGGCGTCGGCGCCCGTCACCAGGTCGAGGGCCAGCGCCACGTCGCGGACCGACTTCCCCATCGGGCCCACGGCGTCGTTGAACGTGTTGAGCGGCATCACGCCGGCGCGGCTGGTGAGCCCGCGCGTGGTCCGGATGGTGACGAGCGAGGCAAAGGCACTGGGGTTCGAAAGCGAATTGCAGGTGTCGGTACCGAAGGCCAGCGCCGCCAGGCTGGTGGCCACGGCCGTCGCGCTGCCGCCACTCGACCCGGCGGTGCTGAGCGACGGATCGTACGCGTTCCCCACGGTGCCCCCGACCGTGCTGACGCCGAAGTCGCCGAACGGGAACTCGTCGAGGTTCGCCTTGCCCAGGACGATCGCGCCACCCGCCTTCATGCCGGCCGCCACGCGGGAGTCGAGCCGGGGCCGGTGATCCACCAGCGCCCTCGCGCCGCCCGTCGTCGGCAGCTCCGTCGCGTCGATGTTGTCCTTCAGGACGATGGGCACGCCGTGATAGGGGCTCCGCACGCGTCCGGCAGCCCGCTCCTCGTCACGCGCGCGCGCGTCGGCCACCGCGCGCGGGCTCACGGACAGCACGGCGCGGAAGGTCGGGCCGTTGCGGTCGTACAGGGTGAGCCGCGTGAGGTAGTCGCGAACGAGGTCTTCGCTGGTGACGAGGCCGCGCGTCATCGCGTCCTGCAGGTCGCTCACGCTCTTCTCGAACACGCTGAAGGCAGGCGCCGACGGCGGCGCGGGCAGCGTCCAGTTGACGATCTGTGCCCGCTGGCGCGGCGTCAGTCCGCGAAGATCGGGCTCGGCGACCAGACGGCGCGCCGCCTCGGTCACCCGCGCGACCTCGCTCCCGGCGGCCGGCACCCGGCGGTCCGCGCCGGCGTACACCGGATCGGACCAGGTGGAGAGCAGCGCGTCGCGCGTCGCGATCGGGTAGCCACCGCGGGGATCGTACACCTCGCTCAGGCCTTTCACGACGAACGTGACGAGCGCGGCGGTCTGCCCGGGCGCGAGTTGGAGCGTGAAGACGTAGCCGATGTGGGCCGGGTCGAAGCCCGGGTACGTCTCGGTGAAGGGATCGGCGTACATGTCGCCGGCGCCGGTGAACACGCCGGACTTCGTGCCCAGTACGTGGGCGGACGGCCCGTGTCCGGACGGTCCGCGCATGGGGTCCATCACCGCGCGGGCGTTCTGCATGACGGTCACGAACTGGTCGCGTGCGTCGATGCGCCGGTCGCCGCTCGAGGTGATCGCCACGGCGACCCGGCCACCATCCTCGAAGGCACCCGTGGCGCCGCCCCAGGCCACGCGCACGGCCCGCGGTTCGCTGGTGCTGTTGAAGAAGGTGTCGAAGTAGCGCAGGTAGATCGTGTCCTTCGGGGCGTAGATGGCCCGTGACACCACGATGCCATCGTGCAGCACCGGCGTGATGCCGTCGAAGCGCTCACCGCCGTCGTGCGCCAGGCCGAACCCCCTCAGGTACTGGTTCCGCACCGCGGGCGGCGCCCCGGCCTGGCCGGCCTGCAGCTTCAGGTACCCGAAACCGTTGAACGGGTTGGCGCGTCCGCCGGTGGCGATGCCGCCGCTGTCCTGCGCCCACGGCGACGTGTCCTGGATGTCCCAGAACTGTCCGTCGGCCGAGGGGAGCGGCGTGACGGCCGCCGATGCCGAGGTCATCAGCGAGGCCGCGGCCAGGGCGAGCAGGGTGTGTCGAACGAGGCGCATGAGGTGGCTCTCCGGCGGCGCGTCACCGCTCGCGCGCGGCCCGCTCCGGGGATGGTGCGGTATCGTAGATCATCATGCCGTTCGTGCGTCTGTCCGCCCTTGTTGCCGTGCTCGCGCCTGTCGTCTCGCTCGCGTGCGGAGGCTCGTCTTCGCCGGCCGCGGTTCCGACCGCCACGCCGGCCACGGAACAGCCGACCCAGGCCACCAGCGCCGCCGCTGCGCCGGCCGGCTCGGACACCCTGCCGAATCCTGGCGCGGTGTCGGGCACCGTCGCAGAAACCATGAACTCTGGTGGCTACACCTACGCGCGACTCACGGACAACGGCCGTGACACATGGATGGCGGCCCCGGAGATCCTGTCGATCGCTGTCGGCGATCGGCTCACCGGCACCGTCAGCATGCCGATGGAGCGCTTTCGCAGCCGCACGCTCAACCGCGAGTTCGACGTCATCTACTTCGTGAATCGCGTGACCAGGAACGGCGAGGTGCTGCAGCCGGCGCCTGCGGCCGCGGGAGGCATGGCCATGGCCGGCAGCCATGGGGCAGGCGAGCTGGCCGAGGCCCCCGCGCCGCCGGTGGAGCCCGTCGATCCGGCGCCGGGAGGGCTGAGGGTGGCCGACGTCTGGAAGCAGCGCGAGGCGCTCTCGGGATCGATCGTGACCGTGCGCGCGCGCGTGGTCAAGGCCAACTACGAGATCATGGGCGTCAACTGGTATCACCTGCAGGACGGGAGCGGCACCGGCGCCGACGGTACGAACGATCTGACCATCACCTCCGACGCGCAGGCCCGCGTCGGCGACGTGGTCACCATCTCCGGTACCCTCGTCACGAAGAAGGACTTCGGCGCGGGCTACGCCTACGACGCCATCGTCGAGAAAGCGTCGATCAGGAAGTAGAGCCCCAAGGCGAAAGCCGCAGCCCGCAAGCCACAAGCCACAAGCCGCAAGCCACAAGCCGCAAGCCACAAGGAGTCCCCGATGCGTCGTTCGATTGCCTGTGTCACCCTCGCCGCTGTCCTCACGAGTGCCCCGTCCGCGAGTGCCCAGTCGCCCGCCGGATCGGGCCAGCCGTTCGCGGCGGGTGCGCCGCTGAAGACATCACCCAACGTGAAGGTGTTCGGCAGCTTCCGCTTCTCGGAGAGCCTCTCCTACGACGAGGCGCGCGACCTCTACGTGTCGGTCAACGCCGGGATGCCGCAGGACATGGTGCCCAACGACGGCTACGTGTCGCTCATCAACCCGGATGGGACCGTGCACACCCTCAAGTGGATTGGCGTGAACCGCAACGGGCTGACGCTGAACCACCCCCTTGGCAGCGACATCATCAACGGCATGCTCTACGTGGTGGATATCGACACCATCCGCTGGTTCGACATGGCCAGCGGCGCGCCGAAGGGCGACGTGAAAGTGGAAGGCGCCACCCGCTTCAACGATATCGAGGTGGCCGCCGATGGCACGATGTACGTGACGCAGACCGGCACGCCGCAGGACCCGGCGAGCTGGCGCGTCTACAAGGTGACGCCGCAGGGACAGGCCACCATCGTCATCTCCGGTGCGCCGCTCAACATGCCCAACGGCGTGGCGCTCGACGCCAAGGGCAACCTCGTGGTCGTGAACATCGGCAACAACGAGGTGCTCACGTTCTCGCAGGATGGGAAGCTGCTCACGACCGAGCACGCCGTGGACCCCGGTAACGACGGCATCGTGGTCACCGCCGACGGCACGAAGTACGTGAGCAGCGTGCGGCAGGGCACCGTGTCGCGGATTCGCCCCGGTCAGAAGGCCGAGGTCGTCGCGTCCGGGATTCCCAGCGCCGCGTCGATGATGTACGACTCGAAGCGCAACCGCCTGGTCATCCCGATGAACGACTGGAACGCCATTGCCGTGGTCGAGCTGACCACGAGGTGATGTGTCGCGTCCATTGCCAATCCGGCAATGGACGCTATCGCAGCGTGGTGCGCTCCACCGGCTCCAGGCGCACCACAGGAGTCGCCTTGCCGTCGCGGTCCTCGATGGCGAGGTAGATGAACCCGTCCGGGCCCTGGCGCACGTCGCGGATGCGGCCCACGTTCGGCACCAGCGTCTCGCGTCCGATGACGGTCTTCGCGCTGGCGTCGAGTGTCATCCGGTCCAGCCGCTGCCCGGCCATCCCGCCGATGAAGATGTTGCCCTTCCACTGCGGGAAGCGATCGCCCGTGTAGATCATCAGGCCCGAGATGCCGATGGAGGGCACCCACACCTGGGCGGGTTGCTCCATTCCCTCGCGCATCGTCCCGATGTGGATGGCCTTGCCGGTGGTGTAGTTGACGCCGAACCCGATGACGGGCCAGCCGTAGTTCTTCCCGGCCTGGTCCAGGTTCAGCTCGTCGCCGCCCTGCGGGCCGTGTTCGTTGGTCCACACGTCGCCGGTCTGGGGATGAATGGCCAGGCCCTGCACGTTGCGGTGACCGTAGCTCCAGATCTCGGGCTTCGCGCCGGCGAACTTCACGAAGGGGTTGTCATCAGGGACGCGCCCGTCCTCCATCAACCGGATGACCTTGCCGTGATGATTGGTCAGGTCCTGCGCGGGGTGCTTCAGCAGGGCGGCTTCGTCGCCCTCGGGCAGCACCTGCCGGTCGCCGAGCGAGAGGAACACGTGGCCCTTGCCGTCGAAGGCAATCTTGCCGCCGTAATGTCCGCGCCCTCGCGAGACGGATTCGAAGAGCGGCTCGATGTTGCTGATCCGGTCGTTCTCGAAACGCGCCCGGACCAGTGCCGTGGTGGACTGCTTGTCCGCCTGCGGCTTCGAGTAGCTGATGTAGAGCCATCGGTTCTGCGCGAAGTTCGGGTGTGGCGCGACCTCCAGCAGCCCGCCCTGGCCCTGGGCGAACACCTCGGGCAGGCCCTCGACGGCCTGCGGCAGCAGCTTGCCGTTTCTGACGATGCGGAGCCTGCCCGGCCGCTCGGTGATGAGCATGTCGCCACCCGGCAGCCACGCCATCGACCACGGCTGGACGAGACCCTCGGCGACCGTGACCAGACGGTAGTCGTGGAGGGCCGAACGCATGATGTCCTGGGCGGAGAGGGCGGCGCCCCCCGCAAGCACGAGCACGAGCGCAGAGACAGTGAATCGTCGTTGGAGCATGGACTGCATTATCGCTTAGACGCCGGGTGAGAGTCCCCGGATCCGGGCACGCGTGGCCGCCTGCTGCCGGGCCGGCGCAGGCGCCGCGGGAGCTAGAATGGTGAGATACCCAGACTAATCATGGCCACTGTACGCATCCTCGCTTTCGCCGGCAGCTCCCGCAAGGCCTCGTGGAACCGCAAGGTGCTCGAGGTGGCCGTCGCCGGCGCACGCGACGCCGGGGCGGAGGTCACGGTTGTGAACCTGGCCGACTATCCCATGCCGATCTACAACGCCGATTGGCATGAGGAGCACGGCGTGCCGCCAGCCATGCTCGAGCTGCGCACCCTGATGATGGCGTCCAACGGCCTGCTGATCGCCAGCCCCGAGTACAACACGTCCATCACGCCGCTCCTGAAGAACACCATCGACTGGCTGTCGCAGGACGTGGACGGCGCGGGCGGCGACGCGCCGTTCCGAGGCAAGGTCGGCGGGTTGATGGGGGCGTCCAATGGCGGGTTTGGCACCATCCGTTCGCTGCCGCACGTATCGCACATCCTTGCCAACCTCGGCGTGCTGATGCTGCCCATCGTGGCAGTGCCGACGGTGGCCAGGGTGTTCGATGCCTCGGGCGCCATCACCGACGAGCGTACCCGGAACCGCCTGGCGGGCCTGGGCGCGCGGCTGGTCCACACGATTGCCCGCCTGGCATAGCATGCCGACCGCCACGCCCGCCGCCGAGTACGATCGCTTTTCCGACATCTACACGGTGTGGACCGACACGGCCGCCTCCACGCGCGCCAACCTGGCGTTTTATGTGGACACCTATCTGGCGGCCGAGGGCCCGGTGGTGGAGTTGGGCGTGGGCGACGGCCGCATCGCGGTGGACGCCGCGATGCGCGGGATGTCGCTGACCGGCGTGGACCTGTCGTCCGCCATGCTGGACCGCTGCCGCCGCCGTGCAGCCGACGCCGGCGTGCTCGATCGCCTCACGCTGGTTCAGGGCGACTTCCGGAGCTTCCAGCTCGACGCCCCCGCCGGCCTGATCGCCCTGCCGTACCACAGCCTCGGGCACCTGCTGACGCTGAGCGAGAAGCGCGAGGCCCTGGCCCACATTCGTTCACAGCTTCGTCCCGGCGGAGTGTTCGTGTTCGACGACTTCCTGATGACCCCGGCCCTGATCGATCACATGCGACGGGTTCAGCTGCGCGCGGCGTACCGTTCGGCGGCAGGCCTCGACGCGCTCCTGTGGGTAACCTCGCTGGTGGATGAGGCGTCTCAACGGATCAGCGTCGTGACGTGGGAAGACGAGGCCGACGCCGAGGGTCGGCAGGTGGGGCGGCAGTACCGTCGCCTCAGCTTGAGCTGGCTGGATCCGTCGCAGGCCCGTGACCTGCTGTCCTTGGCCGGCTTCGAGGTGGAGGACTGCTTCGGGGACTTCGATCGCACGCCGTTCTCACCGGAGACCGCGCACGAACAGGTGTGGATGGCGCGCAATCCCGGATGAACCGGATGGACGCGCGCCGAGGATGACGAGGACACGATGATCGGGACGACGGGCCTCCAGGCCCTCCGCGTGGAGTGCATCGTCGGCATCTACGAGCACGAACGGCAGGCGCGCCAGACCGTGTTCGTGGACGTCGAGATGGACTACGACATTGCCCCGGCCGCGGCCTCGGACGCGATTGCCGATGCGGTGGACTACGACGGCGTGGCACGTGCCATCACGGACCTCGCCGAACGCCGCGGCTTTCAGCTCATCGAGACGATGGCGGACGAGTCCGCGGCCATGCTGCTGGCGCAGTTGCCGCAGGTGCGCCGGGTGCGGCTGGAGATCCGCAAGCCGGCCGCCGTCCCTGCAGCGGCCGCCGCGTTCGTGCGCGTGGAGCGCTCCCGATGATGACCGAGGGCGCATCGACGCCGCTGGCCGTCGTCACCGGCGGCGCCCGCCGGCTGGGCCGTCACCTCTGCCTGATGCTGGCGTCCCGGGGCTACGACCTCGTCGTCCTGTACCGCGAGTCGGAGTCCGATGCCCGCTCGCTGGAGCAGGCCGTCGCCTCCACCGGACGACGGGCCAGGGTGCGGGCCGTAGACGTGGCCGTCGAGCGCCAGGTCGCGGAGGTCTTCGCCGAGATCGCCCGCGAGGAGGGCCGCGTCGACCTGCTGGTGAACAACGTCGGCAACTACAACCCGCAGCACGTCACCAAGCTCGATCCTGCGGTGTGGGACGCGACGATGGCGACGAACCTCTCGGGCGCGTATTACTGCTGCCATCACGCCCTGCCCCTCATGCGGGCCGGCGCGAGCATCGTCAACATCGGGATGGCCGGCCTCGAGGGGCTCCGCGCCAACGTGCACGGCACCGATTACTACGTGAGCAAGACGGGCCTGCTCGTGCTGACCAGGGCGCTGGCGGCCGCGTATGGCGAGACGCAGATACGGGTCAACATGGTCTCGCCCGGGCAACTCGACAACTCCGTGGACCTGCCCCCGGCCGACGAGATCGGCCAGTGGGTCCCCCTGGGCCGGGCAGGCTCGCTGCACGATGTCGCGCAGGCCGTGGAGTTCCTGCTGGACGCCTCGTATGTCACCGGGGTGAACCTCGACGTGGCGGGCGGCTACCGCCTGTAGCGGCCGGATGACGACCGCGTCCACCCTGGTACCGCTCTGGGACCGGGCCGCCGAATGGGAGCGCCGCCTCGCGATGGTTCGCGAGGCCGAGTCGTTCCTGTACCTCTCCACCTATTACATCGAGTACGACGCGTACGGCGCAACGATGCTGGAAGCGCTGATCGCGGCGCAGCGGCGCGGCGTCGCCGTGAACCTGCTGATCGATGCCTTTGGCCAGCGGTTGGGCGGCGTGCTGATGTCTCGCACCGACCGGACCCGACTGGCGGCGATGCTCGACGACCTGCGGGGGGCGGGCGCCGTCGTGACCGTCTATCGGCCGAGGCAGTGGGCGCAGCAATGGCTGGGAGGCGGCCAGCACGTGAAGATCCAGGTGTCCGAGGCGGGGGAAGCGCTGTTCGGCAGCAGCAACCTGAGCCACTCGTCGTTCGAACGCTGGAACGAGTACTCCGTCGCGCTGCGTGGCCCGATCGTGCGGACCCTGCTCGACAGCTACCGTGAGATCGGCGGGCACGTGGACCCGTCGCACGTCCGCGTGCTGGATGCCGCAGCGGCGGATCGTCCCGCCGACCTCGGGCTCGACTACTGGATCTGCAACCCGAACACCGCGCAGGGCGTATTCGGCCCGCTCGGCTGGCGCGGCCCGAACCCCGTCACCGACCGACTCGCGGCGGAGATTGCCGGCGCCCGGCACTCCATCGCGATGACCAGTTTCTACTTCAAGCCGGTCGAGCCGCTGCTGGCGTCGCTCCTGGACGCAGCCAGACGGGGCGTGCAGGTCGAGATTCACCATTCCCACCGCGAGGCGCTGCCGGCCACGGACCTGGCCTGGATTGCCTCGGCCGCTCACTACGACCGCCTGCTCGCGGCGGGCGTCCGCGTGTTCGAGAACCGCCGCGGCGAGCACTCCAAGGTCGTGCTGATCGACGACCAGTGGGTGGCGTTCGGCAGCTACAACTTCGAGCACGCCGCGCACGACCGGCTCGCCGAGGCGATGCTGGTGAGCCGGGACGCGCGCGCCATCACGCCGGCGGCCGATATCTTCGCCGAGCTGCGCCAGCGCCCGGACAACGTTCCGGTGACCCGGGCGATGCTCGAGGGCCTGCCCGCATCGCTGGCGCTCAGGCGCCGGCTGCTCGGGCCATTCAGGCGCTGGATGTAGAGTCCGTGCACAAGGGGAGGGACGCCGGGGTGACGCCAGAGGACCTGCGCTTCAGGGAAATCGAGCACAAGTTCATCGTGGACGACGGGTTCGACCTGCCGCGCTTCCGCGAGCAGCTCAACGCGCTCGGGCCCGTCAGGGCGGGGGCGATCCAGGTCCGCGACCGGTTCTTCCTGACCGAGGCCAGCCTCGCCAGACGCGTGCTCTTCCGCCACCGCTACGACGCCGAGCTGCATCACCTGACGCTCAAGGGCATCGAGGCGGACACCGAGGTGCGCGTGGAGGTCAACCTCGACCTGGGGCACCACCGCGGCAGCCAGGACGCGCAGGTGGACGCGTTCCTCGATCAGCTGGGTGTGATCTGGCGCGGAACGCTGCACAAGTCGCTCGAGGTGTGGCACTTCGAGGCCTGTGAGGTGGTGTACTACCAGGCGGTGGCGGACTCAGGGACGGTGTCGTGCGTGGAATTCGAAGCCACGCGCAAGGGGTCGCTCCAGGAGGCCCTTGCCACGATCGCCCTGTTCGAGGCGGTCACCGGGTTTGCGGACGCGACCCGGTCTCGGCTGTCGCTGCCGCAGCTCTTGTTTCCGGACTTGAACCAGTTGCTGGACGGCCGATAACCTCGCGGCCGGCCGCGTCCTACTGCGCCGTGCTCAGCGGCTGCACCAGCCGCGCGTAGTCCTTCACCTGCCCGCGCATCGGGAAGTACCACCACCGCATCCCGCGGTCGCGCGCCTCCTTCAGGGCCTGGTCCTCCGTCCACCCCTGGCGGGCGATGCGGTAGATGGCGGCAAAGGAGCCGGTGCGGTCCGCCCCGCGCTTGCAGTGGAAGAAGATGGGCCCGGCGGTCGGGTCGTCGACCACGGAGAAGAACTGCCGCACGTCCTCCGCGTCGAAGTCGTCGCCCCACCCGAAGACGCGGAAGGTGACCGGGATGTTGACGAAGCGCATCCCCAGCGATTCCACCAGGGCACGCTCGTGGGTGTCGTTCCGGAAGCTGACGACCGTGCGGATGCCCAGGTCCTTCAGGTAGCGGAAACCGGCCTCGTCGGGCTGGGCCCCCCGATACAGGCCCTCTTCGAGCTGGACGAACCGCTGGATGGGGGCGGCTGCGGTTGCCCGCGCCTCGTCCGGGCCGGCTGCCGCCTGTGAGGGCATCCCGAAAGGCACGACCACGGAAAGCAGCAGGGTCAGGGCGAACGCCGGGATCCTCATATACCTAGAATACGACGGCTGGCCGTTGGTCGTTTCGCGGCACGATCCGCTACAGTGGAAGGCATGCGCCAGGCGTCCTTGACCGTCGTGTTCGCCCTGCTGATCGGCGCGCTTGTGGCCGCCCAGGCCTACCAGCGCGTGGACTTCAACAAGCTCAGCAATTACGAGTACGAGCTGCCGGACCCGTTCGACCCCACGCCGCGCACGCTGCAGAACAAGATCCCCGACGAGATCAAGGCGCTTGGCGGCAAGCTGGTCTCCATCGAGGGCTTCATGCTGCCACTGGATCTCAACCCCGAGGGCGTGTCGCAGTTCATGCTGAACGCCAGCATCGACATGTGCTACTTCGGCGCGCCGGTGCGGATGAACGAGTGGATCCTGGTGAAGATGAAGGGCGGGAAGCGCGCGAAGTTCACGCACCTGGCGCTCAACGTGAAGGGGCGGCTCGAGGTCGGCGAGGAGATGAAGAACGGCCGCGTGGCGAGCCTGTATCGCCTCGAAGCCGACAGCGCCGAGATCGAGGACGGCCGATGACCGAGGCCGGCGAGGCGGGGCTGGCGCTCCGCATCGAAGGCCTGACGAAGTCGTACCGGTCGCCCGATGGCGAGGTGACGCCCGTCCTCGACGTCCCGTCCTTCGCGCTCGCCCGCGGCGAGCAGATTGCGTTGCGAGGGGCGAGCGGATCGGGCAAGACCACGCTGCTCAACATCATCGCGGGCATCCTGACGCCGGACGCGGGCCGCGTCTGGGTGGATGGGCGCGAGATGACCGCGCTCTCCGAAGGGGAGCGCGACCGCGCGCGCGCCGAGTGCATCGGCTACGTCTTCCAGACGTTCAACCTGCTGCAGGGCTACTCGGCCATCGAGAACGTGATGCTGGGCATGATGTTCGGGCGCGGGGCCGATGCCGCCTTCGCGCGGTCGCTGCTCGAGCGTGTCGGACTGGGCACCCGGCTCCACCACAGGCCGCGGCAACTCTCCGTGGGGCAGCAGCAGCGCGTGGCGGTGGCGCGCGCGCTGGCCAACCATCCCCGCCTGGTGCTGGCCGACGAGCCGACGGGCAATCTCGATCCGCGCCACGGGCGTGACGCGCTCACCCTGATTCGCGACATCTGCCACGAGCAGGAGGCGGCGCTGCTGCTGGTGAGCCACGATCCCGGCGTGCTGGAGCAGTTCGAGCGCGTGGACGACCTGGCCCACGTCAATCGGGCGGCGATGGCGGTGTCGGTCGGCGCGGCGGGTGGCGTGGCGTGAGCCGTCATCCGGGGCTGATGCTCATCGTGCGGCGCAGCCTGCGCCAGCACGCGCTGTCCACGGCCATCACCGTGCTGTCGGTGGCGCTCGCGAGTGGCCTGGTCATGGCGGTGTTCGCCATCAAGAGCCAGACCTACGACGCGTTCACGGGCGGGTCGAACGGGTTCGACGCCGTGCTGGGGGCGCGCGGCAGCCAGCTGCAGCTGGTGCTCAACACCGTGTTCCACCTCGAGACCTCGCCGGGCAACATCCCGTGGCAGATGTACACCGCCGTGGCGCAGGACCCCGGCGTCGAGCTCGCGGTCCCGTACGCCGTCGGCGACAACTACCAGGGCTACCGCATCGTCGGCACGACGCCGGAGTTGTTCACGCGTTTCCCGGGGGAGGGCGGCATCCGCACGGCGCCCGGCGGCCGGTTCTTCACGCCCGACGCGCGCGAGGCGGTGGTCGGGAGCGTCGTGGCCGCGCGCACGGGCCTGCGCCTGGGGCAGGCCTTCCATCCCGGTCACGGGCTCACCTTCGATGAGGAACGCGACCACGAGGACGAGTACACCGTCGTCGGCGTGCTGGAGGCGACCAACAGTCCGCTCGATCGCGTGGTGTGGATTCCCATCGACGGCGTCTACCGCATGAACGGGCACGTCCTGCGCGGCACGGGCCGGAACTTCAGGCCCGAGGAGGGGCAGCCGATCCCGGAGGAGCACCGGGAGGTGAGCGCCGTGATGCTCAAGCTGAAGGACCCGCAGGCCGGCATCTACCTCGATCAGACGATCAACCGCCAGGGCGCGCGCGCCACGCTGGCGTGGCCCATCGGCCGATCGATGGCCGACCTGTTCGAGAAGATCGGCTGGGTGAACCGCATCCTCGAGCTGGTGGCGTACCTGGTGGTCGTGGTGGCGGCGGGGACGATACTCGCCAGTCTCTACAACACGATGAACGAGCGACGGCGCGAGTTCGCGATCCTGCGTGCGCTCGGCGCGCGCAAGGGCACGGTGTTCTCGGCGATCGTCCTGGAGGCGACGACCATCACGGCACTCGGGACGCTGGTCGGGTATCTCGTCTACGCTGGGATCCTCGGGGCGGCGTATGTGATCGTGCGCGCGCAGACTGGCGTGGTGCTGCAGGTGTTCAAGGCGGATCCCGCGCTGTGGATGACCCCTGTCGGGATGCTGGCCATCGGCGCGCTCGCGGGGCTCGTGCCCGCGTTCAAGGCATATCGCACGGACGTCGCGAGCAACCTGGTGCCGACGACGTAGGGGGCCTGGGGTCCTGAGGTCTTGGGGTCTTGAGGTCTTGGGGTCTTGAGGTCTTGGCTTGGCCGCGCCGAAGTGTTAGTGAGGGAGGGCGGGGCGCGTGCGCTCGCCCTTCAAGCAGAGGCCACAGGTTCGATCCCGGCGAGGCCCACCAAAGCAGCGAGTTCCTCGGGCTGGACTCGTACGGCCAGGCGCACTTCGACACGAAGCGGAGCAGGGCGAGCTCGTGTTCCGGCGTGACCGCGCGCACCGCCGCGGGACCGGCGCTGACGACCGTGGCGATGTGGGACGTTGACAACGAGGAGCTCGACCGCGAGCCGCTACGCGGGTACGGCCTCCTCACCGACCGGCCACTGCTGGTCGCCCTGAACCAGGAGGAATCGCGCGCGGCGGAGCCGATGGCCGCCGACCTGGCCGGGCGGATTGCGGCGCTGCACGGCGAGGGCCTCGTGCTCTCGCCGTGCGTGGAGGCGGAGATCGGCAGCCTCGAGCCGGCCGACCAGGCCGCATCCGGCGCGGCATGAACGCGCGCCAGGCCGTCGGCCGCATCCACGGGGAAGGACTACGTGGTGTCCGACGGCCACATCCTGCACATCCGATTCAACGTGTAGGCCTATCCTTCGCCCGTCAGTAGCCCGCGAACTCCTCGGTCCGGATGTTGTCGGGGTCGGCCCCGATGCCGTCGAGCGCCGCCCGCATCCCGGTGACGAAAGCGGGCGGCCCGGCGACGTAGTAGATGGCGCCGGCTGGTTCAGGGACCCGCGGTCGGAGAAAGGCCGCATCGATCATCCCCGTTTCGTGCCGCCAGGGCTGGCCATCTGGCTCCGTGACGGTCGCGACCAGCCGGAAGTTGGGGTTCTTGGACTGCCACCGCTCCAGGTCGGCGATGAACGCCGTCGAGACCGCCGTGCGGTTCGAGTAGAACAGGGTCACCTGGTGCGGCAGCTTGCGCTCGGTGGCGTCCTTGACGATGCTCCGGAAGGGCGTGATCCCGATGCCGCCGGCCATCAGCACGGCCGGCTTCGCCGCGTTCCGGTGCAGCGTCAGCGACCCGTACGGCCCGTCGATGTCCACCTCGGTGCCGGGCGCCGCCTCCTCGAGGCTCCGCTTGAAGGCGCTCCCCGTCAGGCGCGTGGCGACGAGCAGCCGTGGCATGTCTGCGGGCGACGAGGCAATCGAGAAGGTGCGCGCGTTGCCCTTGTCGTCGTGATGCTTCGCAGCCGTCAGGGTCACGTCGCACGTCTGGCCTGGCTGGAACTCGAACGGCGCGCCCAGTTCGAACCAGAACCCAGCCGCCGCGTCCGCGACGCGTTCCACCAAGATGAGTCGTGCCCGCATCGTCAGCCTCCTACAACGACTTCAGGTACTCGACGAGCGCCAGCTTCTGGGGCTCCGACAGGTTGAGCGAGAACGCTTGATTGTAGTGCTCCACGACGGCACGCAGGTCGGCGAAGCGCCCGTCGTGGTAGAAGCCGCCGGTCTGTCGAGCCGAGAGCCCGGCCAGGGGCGTCGTGCGGTACCGTCGATCGGGCGACCGGCTGGCCTGGAAGTCGTCGATGCCGATCTCCTCCGGGGTGTGCATGTTCCACCTGGGCTCGGTGAAGATCGGCGGCACGTGGCACGACGCGCAGCCGGCGGCGCCGTTGAACACCGCGCGACCCTGCTCCGCCAGTGCGGGGTCGAACGAGCCGTGGGACGGCCTCGGTGCCGGGATGGACAGCTGGTAGAACTGCAGCGCTGGCAGCTTCGACGTGATCAGATCGGGATCGTTCCGCACGTTGCCAGAGCCGGCGCGCGCGGCCACCGGGAATTGGAGCGGATCGTTCAGCCTGGCGTCCACGAAGGTGCCCTTCCCGTGCATCTCGAGGTTCGCCACGAATGCGTTCCAGTGCGACACCCCTCCCCAGCCAGTGTAGGTCGTCAGGTTCACGCCGGCCAGTCCGAATGCTGCGGGGATCAGTGTCGCGGCACTCCGCCCGTCGGGCCGGAATGCCTTCCCATCCAGGAAAAGCTGGGCATCGAACTTCCCGGGGCCCCAGCTGGTGAGCACCGTGCGCACGGTCGCCTGATCCGTGCCGAGCAGGTCGGCCACGGCGCTCAGGTCGGGCGAGAGCGCGATGATCGCGCCGACATTCAGGTCGCGGTTCGGCCAGCCGTCCAGCCGGTGCCCCACCCCCGGGGCGAACGAGTCGTCCACGTCCGAGTGGCAGAGCGCGCACTGGATGCCGACCGACGCCAGGCGGCCATCCGCCCCCCGGAAGCCCTTCACCCCGACGACGGCGTCGGCGTCGAGCAACTGAAGCGTCACGCCCGGATCGCTCAGATCCACGCGGCCCTGCCTGGCGGCCTGGACCGCGTGGGCGGGCAACGCGTCGATGTCCACCTTGAGGCCGACCGACAGGGCCATGGCCGGGCTCACGCCCGGCCCGACGCCACCGAACCGCTCGCCGGCGATCGCCTGGTGCAGCTTGAGCGCGCCGCCCCAGAAGGCCTCGTCGCCAAAGGTGTCGTACCGGAAGACCTGACGGCCGCGCTCCCACAAGTCCTCGCCGTGCTGACGGATCGCGCGGTCGAAGCGCTCGACGACCGGCTGCTGCGCGGCGCCGGACACGGCAAGGGCGAGGCCGACAGCTGCGACCGCGGCGAACATGGTGATTGGACGCATGGTCGTCTCCGCTACCGCGCCTCGAGCGACGCCACGGCAATCGTGGTGCCCTTCCGTTCGCCCGAGACGTTCACGCGCAGGTGATCGCGCGTCTTGCTCGCCCGCAGCATGGCCAGCGCCTTGTCGTTGCCGGCCTTGTCGAACCTGAGGTACGTGCCGTCCGCGGCTAGGATCCCGTAGCCGCCGCCGGCGCACTGCAGCGCGCACTCCCGTGTGTGGGTGTCCGGTGCATCCTTGACCTTGAGCTGGCAGGCTGAATCGATCAGCGAGACGTTGGTCCAGGTCTCGCCGGCCAGCGCAGGCAAGGGCAGGAGGACCAGGGCGGCGACGATGGTGAACGGGAACGCTCTGTGCATGGCAATCACTCCATTTGAGGGTTGGGAGGTGTTTCGAGCGGGTCAATCACGGGCGGATCAGCAGGTGCGCGTGGCCGAGGCTGGCGTCCCCGGCGACGGATTCCGCGGCCTGCGCCTCGGTGAGGCGCGCGAGCGTGTAGGCCGCAAGCGCCAGGACCACGTCGCGCACAGCGAGATCGAGGAACATGCCCGTCGAGGTCAGGTTCAGCGCGATAGCGACGAGCCACACCGCGGCGACGTAAGCGCCCGTGCGCGTCCAGGCGGTGAGGATGGCGAGGCCGACGCCCACCTCGACGAGCCCAATGACGGGCATGAAGACTTCGGGTGTGACGGGCAGCACCCGCTCGGCCAGTGGGCTGACGTACATGGTCCACGAGGTGAGCAGGTTGAAGAATTTGTCGATGCCGGCCAGGAGGGCCATCAGGCCCAGGCCGATGCGCAGGCTGAGCCATGCGCCGTGCAGGTGTCTGTCGAGTGTCATGTCGGGCTCCTGCTCAATTCGAGTGACGAGCCCCTCGAAAGGTGACAGGCCGGGCGCGGGAACCCTTCAGCGTCTCGCGACTCCAATGGATGGGAGGTCCCCGATGAGCGTGATCAAGAGTGAAGAGGTGGACGAGCACCCGTTACCTGGGCAGGCGGCCAGCTCGTCGATAACCGATGCCGAGCTCGTCCGGGGCATCCGGAACGGGCATGGCGCCTGCTTCGAGATCGTGATGAGGCGCTACAACCAGCGTCTCTTCCGCACCGCCCGCGCCATCGTCCGGGACGACGACGAGGCGGAGGACGTGCTCCAGCAGGCCTACGTGAACGCGTACCTCCACCTGGGCCAGTTCGAGGAGCGCGCGCGGTTCTCGACCTGGTTGACACGCATCGTGATCCACGAGGCCCTCCGGCGCGCACGCAGGGCGGGCCGCATGCAGCAGCTGGACGATGCCAGTGGAGAGGATACGATGATGGAGCGCGTCCGGTCGCCCGAGCGTGATCCTGAGGAGCAGGTGTACCGGGCCGAGCTGGCCCGACTCGTCGAGCGGGCCGTCACCAACCTGCCGGACACCTTTCGCGGCGTCTTCATGCTGCGGGAGGTCGAAGGGCTCAGCACCGAGGAGACAGCGGAGTGCCTGGGCCTCAACGAGGCGACGGTGAAGACACGCCTGCACCGCGCGCGCGCACTCCTGAGGCGCGAGCTCACGGCGGAGGTGGGTCCGTCGGCGTCGATGGCGTTCCAGTTCAAGGGCCACCGGTGCGATCGGCTGGTCCGCGCCGTCGCGGCGCGGTTGGCTGGCCTTGGCGTCACCATCGAACGGCCGGGAGCGTGACATGGATCCACGTGGCCAGCCGCACAAGCGGCCGCCGCCCACAAGCACTGCCCAACGCCCGCCCTGGACCGACGCCGCCGCCAGCCCGGCCAACCCCGGCGCCGCATCGGCATTCGACTCCGCGCCGTCCTCATCCCCCAGTCCCGCCCGCGCACATCGACTCCAACGTCTCACTCCTGAAGGTCACGCTGCATATCGCCGTCTTTCGAGACTCTGAAGCCAGCCGCGGGTGTTCGGCCACGCGCGGCTCTACTGGCCGTCCGCGAGGCGGTCGACGTCTTCGACGGTCAGAGTCGGCGCGCCTGGCTGGCGCGGAAAGACAGGCACACCTCGTTCGAAGCGCACGTCGGTCTCGGCGATTCGGCGGAGGAGCGCAGCGACGAATTCATCGACGCGCTGGCCGCTCTGGCTGGCGAGGTCCGAGAGTCGCTCCTTCAGTGCCGCATCCACGGTGATGGTGGCCTCAGGCATGCTGTCATTGGCGCAGGCGCGACGCGCAAAGGCAGGCGATAATACCCCCATGTTCAGACGCACCTTCCTCGCGGCGGCCAGTGGCTTCAGCGCGTTGTTCGTGCCCGGGCGGGCCGTGGCGGCCACCCAGGCGGCCGCGTCGTCCACCGGCCCGAAGCGGCATGCCCAGGATGACTGGCTCGACCAGGCGCCGACCGGTCACCGCGTGATCTTCGATACCTGGATGTCCGACACCATGGGCGAGACCGTCGGCTTCGCCGGCAACTGGATGCGGGTGAACAAGGACCAGTACGGGCTGGCCGACAGCGACCTCGCCCTCGTCATCGTCGTGCGGCACGGCTCCGCGCCGTTCGCCTTCGGCGAGGCCGTCTGGGCGAAGTACGGGAAGATCCTCGCGGCGAACATGTCCGCCAACGACCCGGTGGCACACCCGATCCCCACCACCAACGTCCATGCCGATCGGCTGAAGGGCCTGGCCAAGCAGGGGATGCGCCTCGCGGTCTGCAACCTGTCGACGCGTCGGTACGCCGGGGCCATCGCGAAGGAGACGGGCCAGGACGCCGAGGCGGTCTACAAGGAGATCATTGGAAGCCCCGTCTCCCCCGCGACGTTCGTGCCCGCCGGGGTGGTGACGGTCACCCGTGCCCAGGAGCGCGGGTACGCCCTGGTCAGCATCGGCTGACGCTCGCCCCGGGCGATGGGTGCGGCGACTTGCCGCATCCTCAGTCCACCCACCTGTCTGGTACGCTGGAACCATGGTGCGTGCCGGTCTCGGTGTGGCCCTCGTGGTCAGCGTCTGCGCCGCCGCGTGTGCGCGGCAGGCGGCCGACTCGACGGCACAGGACATCGAGCGCGGGAAGTCCCTGTACGCCGCCAACGGCTGCGGCACGTGTCACGGGCTGATCGGCCGCGGCGATGGGCCAATCGCCAAGACCTTGAGCCCTCCGCCGAGGGACTTCCGGGATGCCAGGGCCTTCAAGAACGGCACGGACCCCGCCTCGGTCGCCAACACCATCGCCACGGGCCTCACCCGCGACGGCGGGCAAATGCAGTCGTATTTCCACCTCTCGGACCGCGAGCGTCACCTTCTGGCGCGGTTCGTCATCTCTCTACGTGAGTCCACGTTCGCAGGAGCTGCTCAATGATTCGACCCCGATCCGTCGCCGTCCTGACCGCCCTCGTCCTGGGCACCGGGGCGGCCGCCTTGGCCCAGGCGCCGTTGACCGTCTCCGGCGCGTGGGTGCGCGAGCCCGTGCCCGGTCGGCCGGCCACCGCGGCCTATGCCGTGCTGGAGAACTCCGGCGCCGCCGACGTGCAGGTGGTGAGCGCCACGGCCGACTTCGCGGGCACGGTCGAACTGCACGAGATGGTGCGCTCTGGCGACATGATGAAGATGGCGCCCGTGACGAGCATCACCGTGCCGGCGAAGGGCAAGGTCGAGCTGAAGCCCGGCGGCCTGCACGTGATGCTGTTCGATCTGAAGAAGCCGGTGAAGGACGGCGAGACCGTGTCGCTCACCTTCGTCACCAGCTCCGGCAGCAAGGTGCAGACGACCGCGACGGTGCGGAGAGGACAGGTGATGAAGTGAGGACCGGTCTGACCCTGATGGCCGCGGCGCTCGGCCTCGCCGTGACGCTGACGGCGTCAGCGTGTGCACGCCCGGACACCGAGGGCGAGGCGGGGCGCCCCCTGACACCGCCCGAATCTGCGGCGGAACTGCCCGTCCTGCCCATCGGCGGGGATTTCACCCTCACCGATCAGGACGGGAAGCCGTTCACACTATCGTCGCTCGAGGGCAAGGCCGTCCTCATCTTCTTCGGCTACACCATGTGTCCGGACGCGTGCCCGACGACGCTGTCGAAGCTGAGCTCGGCGTACGCCAAGCTCAGCGAAGACGAGCGGAAGCGAGTGAAGGCGGTCTACATCACCATCGATCCGGAGCGCGACACACCGGCGGTGATGAAGGATCACCTGACGTATTTCGGCGTGGACGCCGTCGGGCTCACCGGCACCGTCGAGGAGACCTCGAAGGTGGCGGCGCAGTTCGGGGCCCACTTCGAGCGGACGAACGACAAGACCGCGGCCGGGTACCTCATGTCGCACACGGTATCCATCTTCGGGCTCGACCCGAAGGGCCGGACGCGCCTGCTCATCGACTACGAAGCGAGCGTGGACCTGGTGGTGAAGGAGATACGGGCCCTGCTGGCCGCGGCCTGACGCGGGGCATCGCGGAGGTGGTCATGCGCGCACTCATCGTCGTCTTCGTCGTGCTGCTCGGGGCCCCCGGCTTCGCGCAGGACACCGCCGCACCCTCGTCCGGGCCGTCGACGGCCAACGCGGAGGCCCAGGTCATCTTCCGCGAGGTGATGAGCCCCTTCTGCCCGGGCCTGACACTGGCGGACTGCCCGTCCCCGAACGCATTCACGCTGCGCGGCGAGATCGAGGCGCGGCTCGCAAAGGGCGAGTCGCGAGACGTGATCCTGGACGAGTTGGTGACCAAGTACGGCGCCCAGATCCTTGCGGATCCCTCCGATACGCCCATCGGTTCGGTGGTGTGGGGCGTGCCCTTCGCACTGTCGGCGCTGGCAGCACTCGGCCTCGCGCTGTTCCTCCGCCGCGCGACGCGCACGCACGAGGAGCCACCCGCGCTGGCCGTCGCCGGCCCCCCAGGCATCAGCAAGCGTCTGGACGAGGAACTGGCGGAACTCGACTGACTGACCCCCGCCTTCGCCCCGGCGAGCTACGGCGGGCACGCCCGACGGTTCTCGACTGGGCTGAAGTCCCGTCGCTCCGTACCAAATGCACGGGCTGTTTCCCTGCTTTTCCTGCTTCCTACTTCCTATTTCCTACTTCCTGTCTCCTGCCTCCTACCTCCTACCTCCTACCTCCTACCTCCTACCTCCTACCTCCTACCTCCTATCTCCTATGAGATAGAACTCCGTCTGTCGTCCGTCGATCCAGTCCCATCCTCCGTCGGGCATGATCGCGGCGTCTTCCTCGAGCGCGAAGCGGACGGCCATGTTGTCCCACTCAGGCACGGAGTGCGTGACGTTGAGCTCGATGGAGTGCCACGTGTTCGGACGGAACACGTAGTCGCCGCGGATGGGCACGCCCTCCTGGTAGTCCGTCATCCCGATCGGCGGGCCGGCGGCATGGCCGTGGTACCCGATCGCGTGGCAGTAGATGGACGGGATCATCCCTTCCTTCTTCGCGTGGGCCAGCGCGTCGGCCAGTGCCTGGTTACCCGTCCGCTCCAGCCGCGCGTACTGCATCGTCAGGTCCTGCAGGCGATTGGCCTTTTTCAGACCTTCCTTCAGCCCCGCCGGCGCGTCGGTCTCGCCCGGGCGCAGCACGTAGGCGTTGTGCTGCGTGTCCGTCGAGAACCCCATATAGACGATGCCGAAGTCGGTGTGGAGCATGTCACCGGGCTGGATCACCCCCTGCATCGTCGTCATGTTCCCGCCCTTGCGCCAGATGGTGATCGAGGGCTGGAACCACGAGCCGAGGCCGAGCTCCGCCACGCGCTGCCGCATCCACCACACCAGGTCCTGCGACGTCGTCTTGCCCGGCGTGACGACCTTGTTGGAGAACGCCTCGCGGATGACCATGTGCGCCACCTTCATGGCATGGCGGTAAGCCTCGAGCTCCTCCGGCAGCTTCACTTCGAGCCAGCCGACGGCCAGCATCTCCGCGGACTTCACGCGCGAAGCATACGTGGGGCCGAGTGCCTCCAGCAGCCGCCGCTTCTCGTTGGCGGTGATGCCATCGGCGTGGTTCCAGGCATCGGACTCGTTGATGCCGATCACCTTCGGCTGTTTCTCTTCCACCAGCTTGCGCAGGCCCTCGTGCTGCCCGTCGTTGCTGGTCGGGTACATCGTGTAAAGCCTGTCGTAATCGAACCGGCCGATGGAGTAGCGCTCCACGGGCTTGCCGCCGCCGGGGTTGTAGAAGACCAGGATGGTGCGCCGCCGCGACGCGAAGTAGGTGAGGGGCGACATCGACGCGAAGACCGGGTCCTCGTTGTACTCGCGCGTCGGGATGATCCACATGTCGATCCCTTCGCGGGTCATCAGTCCGGGCAGCAGCGTGTCGAAGCGCTTCCGGATCCACGGCGTGACGAGCTCGTTCTGCTCACGGTGAGTGAGCACGCGCTGGGTGGGGTCCGGGTAGCTGACCGGCGCCTGCGCGGCGACCCGGATGTCGGACGAGAGAGAGGCGGCCAGGCTGGCGGCAACGATGAGACGGGCGATCGACATGGTGAAGAGATTACCCCGACGACGGGACTGAAGTCCCGTCGCTCCGTACCCGGGTCGCCGCGGGCGCCGTCGCGGCGGGCGCGATCACCCGAGCACGAAGCCCTGCCGCACGAACGGCGTCCGCCGCAGGCGATGGCCCGTGGCGGCGGCGATCGCGTTGGCGACGGCTGGCGCGATCACCGGCACCGCGATCTCGCCGAAGCCCGTGGGCCGCATCGTCGACGAGACGACGTGCACGTCGATGGCGTCAGGCGCTTCGCGGTGGCGGATCAGGCGGTAGCGATCGAAGTTCCCCTCGACGGCCCGGCCGCGATCGATGGTGACCTCGCCGTAGAACGCGTGGCCAAGGCCATCGATGATGCCGCCCTGCGCCTGGGCCTCCACGCCCGATCGATTGACGACGATGCCGCAATCCAGGGCGCACGTCACTCTGTGGATACGGACAGCGTGCCGCACGGTGCCGCTGCCTGGCGCCGGTGCGACGGCCGGTGTGACGGACAACTCCACCACCTGCGCGGAGTAGGAGCCGAAGGTGTGGTGCGCGGCGATCCCTCGGACCCGGCCCTCGGGCGGGCGCCGGCCGACGCCGCCGCGCTCGGCGGCAAGACGCAGTACCGCGGCCATCCGGTCCGGGTCGTAGAGTGAGGGCTCGTCACCGGGAATCGTGACGTCCCGGGCGGCGCCGTAGAGGCCCAGCCGCAGGTCCACGGCGTCACGACCGGTGAGCGTCGCGATCTCGTCGAGGAGCGTCTCGATGGCAAAGCCATTCGCCACGTGTGCGGGCGCGCGCCACGCGCCCGTCGAAACCCCCGACCGCGGCTCCGAGAAGCGCAGTCGCGTGTTCGGAATGTGCCACGGGACGAGATCGAGCTCCAGATCGGAGCGCAGATAGGCCGAGGCGCCGGTCACCGAGCCGTACGTCTCCGTGCTCCACGCCGGCGCGCTCCCGCGCCGGTACGCGTTGCGCGAGAGGTTCACCAGGTGACAGTCCCAGGCGATGATCCGACCAGCCGCGTCGAGGCCGACGCGCATCCGCCTGGCGCCGGCCGGGCGGTAGTAGTCGTGCCGCATGTCGTCCTCGCGCGTGCCGATCACCTGCACCGGCGCCTTGATCGCCTGGGACACGACGGCGGCCTCCGCGGCGTAGTCCGACATGAGCCGCCGGCCGAAGCCGCCGCCGAGCCGAGTGACCTGCACGTGTACGCGATCGACGGGAAGACCCGTGACGGCCGCGACCACGCCCGCACCCGAGGTCTGCATCTGCAGCGGGCCCGTGACGTAGCAGTGTCCGTCCCGCACGTCGGCGGTGCAGTTCACCGGCTCCATCGTCGCGTGGGACAGGAATGGAAACTCGTAATGGGCCTCGACCACGCGCGCCGCTCCGGCGAGTGCGGCGGTGACGTCACCCACCTCGCGGACGACGGTGCCGCTTCCGTCCGCAAGCTCTGCGAACTGCTTCGACAACGACGCGGAGCTCTCGTCGCGGAACGGACCCTCGTCCCAGTCGATGCCGAGCGCGTCGCGGCCCTTGAACGCCGCCCACGTGGAGTCGGCCACCACCGCGACGCCAGGCTGGAGGTACGTCGGGTTCGCATGGCCCTGGATGCGGACGACGTCACGCACGCCAGGGACCTGTCGCGCCGCGGCTTCGTCCACCCGCGCGGGCCGTCCGCCGAACACGGGGCACTTCGCGATCGCCGCGTAGCGCATGCCCGGCAGCCGCGTATCGATGCCGTAGAGCGGACGGCCCGACACGATCGCCTCGTTGTCCACGCCTGCGACGCGCGTGCCCATCAGCGTGAAGGCCGACACCGGCTTCCATGGCGCCTTCTCCGGCACCGGGCGTGAGGCCGCCCGCGAGGCGAGCTCCCCATACGACACGCGCCGGTCGGTCGGCGTGTGAACCACGGCGCCGCGATCGGTCCGGCATGTGTCGCGCGGCACGCCCCACGTCTCGGCCGCCGCGCCGGCCAGCATCTCCCGGGCCGTCGCGCCCGCGTTGCGATAGAGGTCCCACTCCGCGCGGATGCTGTCGCTGCCGCCCGAGCCCTGCCCGCCGAACGTCGCGCGGTCGAGCTCCGCGTCCACTGCACGCACGCGCGACCAGTCGGCGTCCATCTCGTCCGCGAGGATCATGGGCAGTGCGGTCTTCACGCCCTGGCCCATGTCGGGGTTCTTGGACCAGATGGTGATGACGCCGTCCGGGTCCAGGCGCACGAACCCGTTCGGCTGGAACGCCGCCGGCGCCTGTTCGGTGACGGCGTCCACACGCCATCCGAAGCTGAAGAGCACACCGCCGCCGGCTATCGCGCTCGTCCGCAAGAAGGTCCGCCGCGAGACGCCTGCAGACGAGCTCATGGAGGGGCCGCTCATCGGTCACCTCCACCGCTTCGCGTGCCCGTGCGTGCCGCCGCCAACCTGACCGCTTCGCGGATGCGCATGTAGGTACCGCAGCGGCAGAGGTTGCCCTGCATGGCGCCGGCGATCTGCTCGTCGGTCGGGCTCGGCGTGCGAGCGAGCAGCGCCGCCGCGGTCATAATCTGCCCCGCCTGGCAGTAGCCGCACTGCGCGACGTCCAACTCCACCCAGGCGCGCTGCACAGGGTGCGCACCTGGCCCGCACGCTCCCGCACCTGCCTGCACCAGCCTGTCCGCACCTACCAGCACCTGCCCGCACTGGCCCGCACCTTCCCCCAGGCCTTCTATCGTCACGATCGAGCGCCCCGAGGCCTTCACGACGGAAAGCGTGCACGACCGGGTTGCCGCACCATCCACGTGCACCGTGCAGGCGCCGCAGAACCCGCCGCCACAGCCGAACTTCGTGCCGACGAGGCCGAGCGAGTCCCGGAGCGCCCACAAGAGCGGCATTTCCGGATCGGCCTCCAGTTGATGGGTGCGGCCGTTCACCTGCAGGACAATCGATGCCACGCAACGCTCCTTTCGGGCAGTCAGACGATGGGCCCGATGTGGTGGACGTGGCGCCCGTCACCAGGTTCGTCACAATTCGCCGGCCGATCTACACTGCGCGCATGTGCGTGGGGCGAGCTGCGGTGCGAGTCGCGCTGGGATTGGTCCTGGGGGCGGCTGGAGTTGACCTGGGGGCAGCACAATCGCTGCCGCCGCCGGAGCCCAGCGGCCGGCAGATTCAGGCGGCCCATGGCGACACCATCGTCGTCGAGGGCGACGACCGCGTCACCGTGGTCCGGCGCAGGCAGGCGCGGGTCCGCGTCGTCGCGGGCGAGACGAGCCAGTTCCCGCGGGTGATTCACCGCGTGCAGCCGGAGTGGCCGCAGGCGGCTCGCGACGCAGGCGTGCGTGGAGTCGTGATCCTCGTGGTCGACGTCGCGCTGGACGGCACCGTCAGGGACGCGCGCCTCGTGCGCAGCATCCCCGGGCTCGACGATGCGGCCGTTGGTGCGGTCAGGCAGTGGCGCTTCGAGCCAGCTGAACCCGGCTCCAGGCCCGATCCGCTGGCTGTGACCGTGACCGTGCAGCTTCCGGCGCAGCCGTAGCGCATGCTGCTCCTCGCGGTCCTCGGCGTGTCGTTGACGCTGACGACCGGTACGATTCGCGGCACCATCGTCGAAGCGCGCACGGGTCAGCCGCTCTCGGCGGTGCTGGTCCGCGTGGAGGCCACCGGGCAACAGGCCATCTCCGATGCCGAGGGGCGCTTCGAGATCGCGGACGTGCCCGAGGGTGCGCACACGCTGCTGGTCTCCGTCGTGGGTTACGGGCTGGCGCGCCGGGACGTGGCCGTCGTGGCTGGTCAGGCCACGGAGGTGACGCTCGCCGTGGCGGAAGGCGCGAGCACGTACGTCGAGTCGGTGGTGGTGGGCGCACCCGTGTTCCGCGAGGTCGATCCCGGGGTTGGCTCGCAAGCCGTCCTCGGCAGCCGTGACCTTCAGGCCCTGCGCGGCGTGATCGCGGACGACCCCGTCCGCGCGGTGCAGGCCCTGCCCGAAGTGGCGACGGGCGACGACTTCAGCGCGGAGTTCGCCGTCCGTGGGCTGGGCCCGGAGCACACGGGCATTGCCATCGACGGCGTCGACACGCCGCTGTTGTTCCACACGGTTCGCGGCGTGAACGACACGGGATCGCTGGCGCTCATCAACACCGACGTGCTCGACTCGGCCACGCTGCTGGCGGGCACCTACCCGCAGCGCGCGGGCGCGCATCTCGGCGCGCGGCTGGACTTCACCACGCGAGACGGCGCGCGCGACCGTGTCCGTGCGAGGACCATGCTCGGCGTCACGGCACTGACCGGGGTGTTCGAAGGACCGCTCGGCGCGCGCACGGCTGCTGATGCATCAGGTCCCGCAACCGCGCGCGGCTCGTGGCTCGTGGCGCTGCGCACGAGCTATCTCGACTGGCTGCTGCGGGCCATCGACTCCGAGATCGAGGGCGCGTTCGGCTTCACCGATGGACAGGCGACCGCCACGTGGGACCTGACGCCGTCGCAGTCGATTCGGGCGACGTTGATCGCCGGGCGGTCCACCTATACCGAGAACGACGAGACGCCGGGCCCGAACACGCTCGATCGGGCCAGAAACCGGTCCGGCATCGTGAACCTGCAGTGGCGATACGCGGCGTCGCCGCGCGTCGTGCTGCAGCAGCAGGCGTACCTGGTGGACGCGGCGTATCGCAACACCGTGATCGACGGTCGTATCCGTGAAGAGGGGAACGACCGGGAGATCACGTGGCGCGGCTCGGGGAACGTGACGCTCGCGGATGGCCACGGCCTCGATGTTGGCGGCCAGATCAGGTGGGAGCGGGCGTGGCGGGTGGAGCGGAGCTTCACCGCCAGCGCGTCGGCGACGACGCTGAACGCGCGCGAATCGTGGTCCGGCGGAGGTGCGTGGCTCCACTACCGCTGGACCGCGGCTCCCGGCCTGATCCTCTCGCCAGGTGTTCGCGCGGACGGGTCCGGGCTGACGCGCGACCACGCCGTCTCGCCGTACCTGCTTGCCGAGTGGCAGGTGGCGCCGGCCTGGCGGCTCCGTGCGGGAACCGGTCGCCAGCACCAGTTCGCGGCGTTCGACCAGAAGGTCGGGGGCAGTCCCGCCGCGCGAGTGGATCTCGGGCCGCAGCGGGCGTGGACCGCTGACGCAGGGGTGTCGTGGCAGCCCGGCCGTGCCTGGCGCGTCCGCCTGGATGGCTACTACCGGGAGGAGCGTGACCGGCTCCGCTTCGAGGGGTCCGAGTTCCGCACCGCCGGCACCATCATCGTGCGGCCCTCCAGCCCGCGCTGGGCGAACGCGCTGAAGGGCTCGGCGGCGGGCGGGGTGGTCACGCTCGAGGGGCGGCGGGCGAACGGACTGTCGGGCTGGGTGTCGTTCGCGGCAGGGCGCACGGACCTGACCGACACCATGACGGGGGAGCGCTTCGTGAGCGACTACGATCAGGCGCGCATGCTCAACGCCTATGGCATCTACCGGACGTCAAGGCGCGTGTCGATCAGCGCGCGCTATCGATACGGATCGAATTTTCCGCTCGCCGGCTACTACGCTCCGGCCGGGGAGAACCTGTGGACGCTGTCGGACCAGCGCAACGAGGCGCGCCTGCCGGCGTACAGCCGCCTCGACCTGCGCGCCGACTGGGCGTTCACGTATCGTCGCAGCCGACTCACGCTCTTCACCGAGGTCGTGAACACCACCGCGCGCCGTAACGTGGGCCCGGACGCGCCGAGCATCCGCCTGCCCCTGGGCACCGTGACGGGTCTGACGCAGACGCTGTTCCCGCTCCTCCCGTCGGTCGGTATGCTGGTGGAGTTCTGACGCGTGTCCATTGCCGATTGCGGATTGGCGATTGTTGGCGATTCATTCGGCGATTGCGGACTGTGGCAACGGGGCAATCGATTGTCCGAATCGGGGAGCACGCCAGGCGCAGTAGCGTGCCAGGACCGTCGTCGGTCACCCGGCGCCGGGAGGTAACATGCCTCGCTCCACGAGCGACTCCCGATGACTGAGACCCACCGTCGAGCCTTTCTGGGGTACTGCGCGTATGCCGGGCTCACGCCGACGCTGTTTCCTGCGGCCGTGCTGGAACAGATTCGGCCCGGCACCACCGCCATCGACGTCGCCACGATCCGGGAGGCCGCTCGGCTGGCCGGGCTGACCTGGACGGACGCGGAGTGTCTCGACGTATCGGACTCGCTGTCGAGCCTGGCCGCGAGCGTGGAGCGCATCGGCAAGGACCAGCTGACCAACGCGTCGCCCCTGCCGTTCCAGTTCGACCCCCGGCCCCCCGGCATGGCCACGCCGCGACCCGTCGGACAGACACGCCTGCCAGCCATGCCCCGCGTTCGTCGTCCGGCGCACCTCGAGGAGGTGGCGTTCTGGCCGGCCACCCACCTGGCGGCCCTCATCCGGACCCGACAGGCGACATCACTCGAGATCACGCGGATGTATCTCGACCGGCTGACGCGCCACAACGGCGTGCTCAACTGCGTGGTCACCCTCACCGAGGCCCGTGCGCTCGCCGAGGCGGCTGCCGCGGATGCCGATCTGGTGGCCGGCCGCGTGCGAGGGCCCCTGCACGGCGTGCCGTACGGCGTGAAGGACATCCTCGCGGCGGCCGGCGCGCCGACGACATGGGGTGCCCCCAACCTGGCCACGCAGGTCTTCGACACCGACGCCACGGTCGTGGCACGGCTTCGCGAGGGCGGCGCCGTGCTCGTGGCCAAGCTCTCGACGGGCGAAATGGCGTTCGGCGATCAGTGGGCCAGGGGGCGTACGAACAACCCGTGGAACCCGTCGGAGGGATCGAGCGGCTCGTCGGCCGGGTCGGGCGCCGCGACGGCGGCCGGCCTCGTGGGCTTCGCGATCGGATCGGACACCGGCGGCTCGATTCTGTCGCCCGCGGTTCGCTGCGGCGTTGTCGGCCTTCGGCCCACGTTCGGCCGCGTGAGCCGGCACGGCGTGATGGCCGCGGGCACGACGCTCGACAAGATCGGGCCGCTCTGCCGTACGGTCGATGACTGCGGCGTGGTGCTGAGCGTGATCGCGGGGGCGGACGGCCAGGATCTGGCCGTGCGAGACGGACTGCCTCTGGCCTGGAACGCGCTCGGCCGTGATTACCCGCGACGCATCGGGTACGTGCCCGCCATGCTCGAGGCCGAGACCAACGCCGACGCCCGCACCAACAACGACCGTGCCCTGGCCACCCTGGCGACGCTGGGGTGCACGATGCATCCGATCGTGCTGCCGAGTGGCGACCTGTCGTACTTCATCGAGTACGTGGAACGTGCCGCCGCGTTCGACGCCTTCACGCGGAGCGGTCAGCACGCCGGGCTGCGCCCGCGCACGAGCCGCTACCTGCGGGCGTGCGCCTTGACGACCGCCGTGGACTACCTGCAGGCCAACCGCCGGCGGACCACCATCATGCAGGACGTCGCGCGCGCCATGCAGGCGGTGGACGCCGTGCTGTTCACCTCGCTCACGCTCGATTCCGCGACGAGCCTCAATCCGGTGATGAGCCTCACGGGACATCCGTCCATCGCGGTGCCCAGCGGCTTCGCCTCCAGCGGTTCGCCGACGGGGGTGATGTTCTCCGGTCACCTGTACCAGGAGGGTGCGCTGCTCGCGCTCGCCGCGGCGTACGAACGCGCCGTGGGCCCGCGACGCCACCCGCCGTTGTTCACGCCGACTCGGTGACGGCGCGCGCGAGCGCCTCAGCGGTCATCTGGGTGCCGTCGCTTCACGGGCGTTGGTGCCGCCCCTGGTACTCGAAGACGCCGGGACGCGTAGCCTTCATGGCCTCGAGAAGCCCCAGCCCCGCCAGCACCGAGGCCTGGCGGATGAGCGCGATCTCGCGCGGGCTCTTGATCATCCTGAGCGTGTCGAGAATCGGCGTCAGGTTGCGGCGTTCGAGCGATGGAAACCGCTCGTCGAGGAGGCGGATGAAGTGCGCCTCGCGCGACGGCCGCCCGTCCCACGGATCTGCGGCGACGTCAGCAGCCGCTGCACCACGGGCGCCTCGAACGCCGTCACCGCGAACATCGCGTCGATGTCAGCGCGCAGGAGCGCATCCGCCGCCGAGGTGAGCGGACGGTCGAGCAGCTCCACTGCCTGGGTCTGCACGCCCAGGAGGTCGAGCAACTCGCGCGACAGCTTGTGTGTGCCGCTGCCTGGCGGTCCGATCGCAATGCGCTCTCCGTGGCTCCACGCGAGCAGCGGGACGTCCGCCGCGTCGCCACGGTAGAAGACCCAGACCGGCTCGAGCCCGACCGACCCGAGGGACACCAGGCCGGGCGCATCGGCCTCGGAGGTGATGCCGGACTGCAGGAACGCAACGCTGACTCCGGAAGAAGGATCGCGAAGGCGGTCCAGGTTGTCCAGCGCGCCGCCGGTTTCCAGCACGTCGAGGCGCACGCCGTGCTGGGCGAGGATCGCCCGATACCTCAACGCGTAGGCGTGATAGGCGCCTCCGGGCTCACCGGCCGCCATCGTCAACGTGCGCGGGGGCAGGGAGCCGACGACGATGCCTCCCGCGACGGCGACGAGCAGTGCGATAAGCAGCAGGGCGGTGACGCCAACCCATGTTGGTTGCCTCGGCCACTCCACACGGCTCGACAAAGCATGAGTCCTGCCAAGCGCGACGCGCGGAATCGCTGCCGCGAAGCTGCGTGACCCCGATTGCGTGCAGGCGTGCGGCGATCCCGGCACCCGCGGTCGCGGGATTTCCGGCAGCGGCCGCTGGCGTCTTCGCCCCGCGTTAGTCGGGTGATAGACGTAGTTTCGGAAGTCGTTGCTGCGGTGGTTGTCCACCACCACGTAGACCGGTGCCGTCGGCGTGACACGAGGCCTCGATCCCCGCGAACCACGACGTCGCGGGCAGGTCCGGCACGGATTGGCGAAGACGCTGACGGCCATCCTGACGGAGGCCCCCTCGATGTTACGATCGCCCGGTGCAGGCACTCACCCGCTCCACGATCCTGCAAGCCCTCGACTTACTTGCCGCCACCCTTCCGCCGGGCCAGCCGGTTGAGCTCGTCATGGTCGGTGGTGCAGCTATCGTGTTGATGTTCGGGACCAGGGAGTCGACCAAGGATGTCGATGCGTTCGCCGTTTCTCCAGGCGCCGACGCGCGCCTCAGGCAGGCGGCAGCCGAGGTGGCATCCCGCCTTGGACTGCCGTCGGACTGGCTGAACGATGCGTCAAAGGGCTACGCCCACGGCGTGACGTTCGGCCCGGTGCTGTTCCAGAGCCCCGCGCTCACGGTACGGAGTGCATCGGTACCGCAGCTGTTGGCGATGAAGCTCTCGGCCTGGCGCGATGACCTGGACATCGAGGACGCGCGTCGGCTCTTGCGCGAATGCGCGGGCGAACGCGAGGTAGTGTGGAACGCGGTTGCACCCCATCTTGTTCCAGGGCGCGAACTGAAGGCCGAGTACGCCTTTGCCGATCTTTGGGAGGCTGAGCGTGGACCTGCGTAGCCTGGTTCAGGCGCTCATCGACGGCGATGCGCTGAGGGCGCGACAGTTGACGGCCGACGCGATGCGAAACGCCACTTCGTGGGCCGAGGTGCCTCGTCCTATTGGGTGTGGCCCTGTCGAACTGGCTGTGTCAGCTGGCATCGTGGAGCTGTTGGCCTCGCGCGCCAACCAATCACCACCCTCATGGACCGAAGCGGTTGGCCACTCGCCGACTCCCATCTACCTGACCCGTGCGGCCTTGACCATGCCACGCTTGCGCCGAGCCTGCGAGGCCGAGGGGCCGGAGCCTCTGCGCCGGCGGCGGATCTTCGCCCCCCCCGAGTTCTTGACGATGGCTTGACGGCGACCGACGCGAGGCCGTCGGTCTGGAGTGCTGGGACGCTATAATCCTCCTCGTCACGGATGGGGTTGACGGCCAGTGCGCGTTTGGGCCCGTACGAAATCCTCGCGCCGCTCGGCGCGGGCGGGATGGGCCACCTCCAACGAGTCCGGCCGCGCGGAGGTGCACGTGCAGGCCATGTCGCCCCGCACCGAGCGATGGCTGGTCTCGACCAACGGTGGCGCGCAGCCGATGTGGCGCGGCGACGGCCGCGAGTTGCACGTCCCGGGTGCCGGACTTCTGGATCACGGCCGTGCCCGTCACGCTGTGAGACACGGTCACGGTGGGCGACTATGCGGTGTTACCGGACGGTCAGCGCTTCCTCGTCAACAGCGTCACCGGCGGCCACACCATCCGCGTCGTCCTGTCACGGGGCCTGGCCCGTGACGCGCGAATCTGCTGCAGTGTCTGCCACCCGCAGAACCTGACGCCAACGTGAAGGCCGAACGTGAGAGGGTCGTCGCGACCAGGGGGTTCCGTCATGCGCATGAAGTGGATGTTCGGCGCCGCCGTCCTGCTGCTGGCGGGATCGCGGCCGGTGTCGCAATCGCTGGAGCCGTTTGCCGCCGCCGACATGCTGAAAGTGGCAACGGCACAGGTGCTGGACCTGTCCGAGGACGGACGCCTCGTCGCGCTGACCGTGCGGCGGCTCCAGGACAATGCCGAGACCGACCATCGCCGCTTCAACGATCCCAGCTACGTCGCACCATCCATGGTGGACGTGCTGGTGGTCGACACCAGGACCGGCGCTACCGCACGTCCGTTTTCGAACCTCATGAACGTCCGCCAGGGCGCGTGGTCGCGCGACGGCGCCCGGCTGGCGCTCCTGACGACCGCCGAAGACGCCGAGCACCTGCCGGTGACAACTGCGTGGGTCTACGAGACGGCACGCAGGCGGCTGTTGCAGGTCCCGCGAAAGCCCGGCAGCGAGATCGCCGCCAACTCGGAGCTCGCCTGGACCCCTGAGGGCTCGGCTCTCGTCGTGGCGCTCCGGTCGCCCACCGAGGACCGGGCCGGGCAGGCCCTGTTCCGCTCCCTGGTCGGCGGACCGATCATCGTGCAGTCGTCACGGCCGATGCTCGACTGGGACGCCCTCGCGCGGCATGGGCGCACCCGGGCGATTGCGGCCCTCGATCCGGCCACAGGCGCTGCCGTGACGCTCGTGCCGACCGCGAAGATCACGAGCTACCAGCCGGCCCGGGACGGGTCGTTCGTCACCTGGCTCCAGGACACCACCGAGAAGACGAACTACGACGTCATCGGCGGCACCGACAACGCGCTGCGGATGGCGCCGCGCGGCGGCTCGCCCGTGACGGTGGCGGCGGCCACGAGCGTGAAGACCGCGGTCCCGCGCTGGTCCGACGACGGGAGGGTGTTTGCCTACGTCGAGAAGGGCGAAGTCTTCGTCCAGCGGGTGGACGAGAGCACCTCGCGGTCGCTGACACCGAAGCCGAAGAAGGACGAGGCGGCGCCGGCGGGCGGCGAGGAGGCGGAGTCGTTCACCTTCGGCGCCTTCTCCCGCGACGCCGCGAAGATGGTCGTCACCAGCAAGAAGGGCTGGTACATCATCGACGTGGCCACGGGCACGCGCGACCTGGTGCTGCCGCTCGACGACAAGAACGAGGATCGCAACCCGAAGCTGAGCCTCGTGGACTGGATGCCCGCCGGTGACGCGCTGCTGGTGCAGTACGGCGAACCGGACCGCTGGGACCGCGGGCTGATGCGGCTCGATCTCGGGACGAAGCAGTTGGCGCCGCTGGTCAAGGACCGGCACCTCTACCAGGGCTTCCGTCTCTCGCGCGACGGGGGCACCATCGTCTTCCAGCGTTCCGACGGCGACCGGCCCGCCGACTGGTATGCCTCGGACGCGGCGATGACCAACGTGCGGAGACTGACGGACCTGAACCCGTGGATGGCGAAGAAGGCCGTGCCCGTTTCGGAGCTCGTGTCGTACCGAGACGCGGACGGCAAGCTGCTCTACGGCGTGCTTCGCTACCCTGTGGGCTACCAGAAGGGCACCCGCTATCCGACGGTGTTCGAGCTCTATGAGACGTTCTTCGACAACGGCTTCAACGCCCGCGCCGCATTCCTGGCCAACCACGGGTACGCCGTGTTCCATCCGTCGGTGAACCTGGTGGTCGGCCGACCGGGCGAGTCGTGGGCCAAGGGTGTCACCTCGGCCGCGAACCGGCTGATCGACATGGGTGTGGCCGACCCCGATCGGCTCGGGGTGCACGGCACGAGCTACGGCGGCTACGCCACGGTGCTGCTGCTGACCGAGACCGATCGCTTCAAGGCCGCCGTCAACGTGTCGGGCAAGGTGAACATGATCAGCTTCTACACGGACAGTCCCCGCATCGGCGTCCGGAACACCCATGCGCCCGAGAAGAGCCAGGACCGGATCGGGGGCACGCTCTGGGAGTACCCGGAGCGCTACATCGAGCACTCGGCGATCTTCCGTGCGGATCGCATCAAGACGCCGCTGCTCAACATCACCGGCGACCAGGACTGGAACGTGCCCTCCAGCCAGTCGCGCGAGATCTACTTCGCCCTCCGCCGCCTCGGTAGGGAGACCGAGTGGGTGCGCTACGCCAACGGCGGCCACCGGCCGCCGAACAGCGTCAGCGAGAGCATCGACTTCGAGGAGCGGATTCTGGCGTGGTACGGCAAGTACCTGAAGAAGCCGGAGGGCGCCCTGCCGACGCCGCAGTGAATGGCCTTCGCGGGGCACTTGCCGGCATCTGATTCCATCAGATATTCTGCGAGGATGAAGACGCTCTCGGCAACGGATGTCGCCCGGAACTTCAGCGCGGTCCTCGATCGCATCGAGCGAGATCAGGAAGAGGTGGTTCTCGTGCGGAACCGCCGGCCTGTGGCGAGGCTCGTCCCAGAGCCACCGGCCGCGGATGCCCTGAGCGTGTTCGGGGATCTGTATCGCACGCTCGACGACGACACCGCCGAGCAGCTGTCGTCGGCAATCCGCAAGGCGCGCACGCGGACGCGCGGGCGCGTCTCCGAGCTGCGGAACCCATGGGCTGGCTGATCGATACCAGCCTCTGGATTGCCGTCGAGCGAGGCACGTTGTCCGCCGCCGACATCCATGCCATCACGCGGCAGGATCCGGTCTACCTGTCGCCCGTGAACGTGGCGGAACTACGGTTTGGCATCGGCCTGCTGCCTCCCGGGCGGACCCGGGCCCGCGCCGTCGCCATGCTGCGACGACTTCGTCGCAAGCCGCAGCTTCGCATCACCACCGACACGGCCGACACGTTCGGCCGACTGGCCGCGGCAGTCAAGGCCGCCGGGCGGGACCCGGCGGTACGTGTCAACGACTTGTGGCTGGCGGCCCAGGCGGTGCAGCGCGGATTCACGTTGCTGACATCGAACCCGCGCGACTTCCGCGACGTGCCGGAGTTGAAGCTCGTGTTGCTGGCGCTGCCGAAACGATGATCGTCCGGCCGACGACCGCCACATTGGCGAGCGCCCACACGCTTCCGGCCGGTTCGCTGGCGATGGGTCACAGAGCGTCCGGCAGGGCGTTCACCGCGATCATCTCCACCCGTCCGCCGGCTCGGCACGCGAATCCCGTCGAGTTCACCGTTGTTCAAGAGCATCTGGCAGAATCGCAGGTAGTCGGAGACCGTCGAGAGTAGACCGACGGCGCCCTACGTTCGCATGGCGGTGATGGGCGCTCGCGCCTGAGGGCATCCAGCATGTCCTCGTGGCCGGCGAACCCGTGGTCGCCAACGGCCGCGTAGTCGACGGCGTGGCGCCCGGCCGCGCGATTCGCGCAGCCGTCGTTCCTCGGTGACGCCACGGGCCACGCTCGACGCCGGTCGATCGCCGCAATGCGTCAATGCGCCAATGAATGCGCCACTGCCAGAATCCGCAATCCCCGGATGAATCGCCCAATCCCCAATCCGCAATCGGCAATGGACACGCCTCAGAGGCCCGCACCAGCCTGCGTCAGCTTCGTCACCATGTCCTGGTAGAACTTGAACTCGCTCTGCTGATCCGCGGTCGGGCGGCCCACCCACCGGCCGGTAGCGCCGAAGAGCCCGGTCAGTCGCGACATCAGCTCGCGCGACTGGCGCTTCAGGTCCGTCATCTGCGGGTCGCCGGTCGGCGCTTTCTGCACCTTGTCCGCGACGGGCGCGAACTGGCGGATGGTGGCCGCCACCTGCATCTGGAAGTCGGACCACACCTTCCGATCGGCCGGCGTGGCATCGATGCGCGGATCGTCCTTCACCTCAACCTTCTGCTCCAGCGTCTTGCCGCCCACGGCGAGGCGGACGACGTAAACACCCGGAGTCACATACGGTCCCGCGAGGTTGCCCCCACGCGGCGCGTCGTCATCGTCGCCGAAGCCCCCACCACGCACGGGCAGTTCGGCGTGGCGCAGGTTCCACACGACGCGGTTGACGCCCCGCGCACGGGCCGGCGTCAGCGTCTGCACCAGCGTGCCCGCCGCATCGTGGACGGACAGCGCCACCTGCGCCTGCGAGGAGGCCAACCAGTAGTCGATGATGGCCCCGTTCGGCGGGTTCTCGCCGCGGAAGACCAGGTCGCCCGCGTGGGCCTTGAGGTTCGTGTAGCGAATCTGCTCAGCCGGCTCGATGGGGAAGAGCTGCGCGTCCGTCCCGGCCGCCACGCCGAGGCCCTGGATCGCGCTCAACTGGTCGAGGATCCAGATGCCACGGCCGTGGGTTGCCAGCACCAGATCGTTGTCTCGCGTCTGGATGGTCAGATCGTTGAAGGGGAGCGTCGGCATGTTGTTCTTGAGCTCCACCCAGTGCTGGCCGCCGTCCACGGTGATGAAGAGCCCCAACTCGGTGCCGAGGTAGAGGACGTTCGGGCTCTTGTGGTCCTCGCGGATGGTGCGCGCTACGCGGTCGGCCGGCAGGTCCGCGACGACGGAGCTGAACGTCTTGCCGAAGTCGGTGGACTTGAAGACGTAGTTCCGGAAGTCGTTGCTGCGGTGGTTGTCCACCACCACGTACACGGTGCCGTCGGCGTGACGCGACGCCTCGATGCCCGAGAACCACGACGTCGCGGGTAGACCGGGGAAGCGGGTCTCCGCGCTCTCGAACGTCTTCCCGTCGTCCATCGAGATGCGGAACTTCCCGTCGTCGGAGCCGACGTAGAGCACGCCGCGTCGGCGCGGCGACTCGGCGATGGCCGTGGCCCCGGGGTAGTAGGGCACACCGTCGTCGATGGACAGGATGTTCTCGTCCGGCATTCGGCCCATCAGCGGCAGCGTCGCCCGATCCACGCCGCTCGTCATGTCACCGAGGTCCTGCCAGGTGAGGCCACGATCGCGCGAGCGGAAGAGGTGCTTGCCGCCGGCGTAGATCGTCGCCGGGTCGTGCGGTGAGATCAGGACCGGCGCGTCCCAGTTGGCCGGGTGCATGGCGTTGCCCAGCACCTGCTCGGGCACGTTCCTGCCCCACGTGTTCCAGTTGCGGCGGTCACCGATCGCGCCGGTGGGATCCCCGGGTCGGATGTCCTGCGCCTGCCACAGCCGCGTATCGTTGCGCTGCAGGCCCAGGAACTGTGACGAGGAGAAGACGATGCGCGGATCCTTCGGGTCGGGCACCGCGTAGAACCCATCGCCGCCGCAGAGGCGAGACCAGTGCTCGTTGAGGATGCCGCCCGACGTCCAGCTGGCGTTCGGGCCCACCCAGCAGCCGTTGTCCTGCAGGCCGCCGTAGACGTTGTAGGGATGCGCGTTGTCCACGGCCACGCGGTAGTACTGCGAGATGGGAAGCGACGCCACGTAGATGAACTTCAGCCCGCGGTCGTACGAGATGCCGATGCCGCCATCGTCCAGCTTCACCACGTGCCGCGAGTCGCGCGGGTTCACCCAGACGAAGCGATCGTCGCCGTGCGTGGTCGTCCGCGGTGACGTGAAGGTCTCGCCGCCGTTGTCCGAGTAGGAGTAGCTGTTGAGCATGTAGATCCGGCGGTCGTCGTTCGGGTCGATCGTCGGCTGGCTCGCGTACATCGGGCGCGGGTTCCAGTCGGACATGAACCGCCACGTGCGCCCACGGTCGTTGCTGCGGTACAGCCCGCCCTTGCGGTTGATGTACGCCGTGGACGCGTTGTAGCGCGTGCCCTGTTCGATGCTGACGTAGACGATGCCCGGGTCCTTGCGGTAGACGGCGATGCCGATGCGGCCATACTCCCCGTCCGGCAGGCCACCGCCCGTCAGCTTCGTCCAGGTCGCGCCGGCATCGGTGCTCTTCCACAGCGCACTTCCCGGGCCGCCGCCGTTGAAGCCGAATGCGCTGCGGCGGCGCTGGTAACTGGCCGCGTAGAGGATGCTCGGGTCGCGCCAGTCCATCGCCACGTCGGTGACGCCCGTGTCCTCGTCCACGTGGAGAGTGCGCACCCATGTCTTCCCTCCGTCGCGCGTGACGTAGAGGCCGCGGTCGCCCCCCGGGCCCCACACCGACCCCTGCGCGGCCACATAGACGATGTCCGGATTGGTGGGGTGGAGCTGGATGCGGCCGATGTGCCTGCTGGTCTTCAGGCCGACGTTCGTCCACGTCCTGCCGGCGTCGGTGGTCTTGTAGATGCCGTCGCCCCAGCTGACGCTCTGGCGGTTGGCGCGCTCGCCCGTGCCCACCCAGATGATGTTCGGGTTCGGCTGGAAGATGGCGATGTCGCCGACGGAGTGGACGGGCTCGCGCTCGAAGACCGCTTCCCACGTGACGCCGTTGTCGCGCGTCCGGAAGATGCCGCCGGTGGCCGACGCGACATACATCGTGAACGGGTCCGACTCGACCACGTCCATGTCCACCACGCGGCCGGACATCGTGGCCGGGCCGATGTTGCGCAGGCGGAGCCCCGCGAGGTCGGCCGACTGGATGGCGGCCTGACGGGCCGGGAGCGGGAGCGGGAACGTGGCCAGCACGGCCAGCACGGCCGCGGCCACCAGGGAACGACGCGTCATGGCGAGCTTCATGGCCGCCATTATGCGGGCAGCGCTGTCACGGATTGTCAGGGGGACAGGCACCGTGATGCCCGAATCTGCTGACTTTTCTGCGGTGGCAGCGGAATCTGCGGCGAATTCGGGGTCACGGTGCCTGTCCCCGGGACGTAGACTCAGCCGGTGTCCGGCACTCCGGCCGCTCCGTCATCGCCGCCACGCTGGGTGTGGGTGGTGTACCTCGTCCTCTTCGCGGCGTCGGTGCCGTGGTACGTCCCGCAGGGACCGCCGCAGCTCTGGCTGGGGCTGCCGCACTGGGTGGTCCTCTCCCTCGTGGCCATGGGTGGCGTCGCGGCCTTCACCCTCTTCGTCGTGCGGCGATACTGGCCGGACATCGATGACGGTGATGAGCATGCCCCGCCGGGGGACCGCGGCCGATGAACGGGCTCGGCCCCTGGCCTCTCGTCCTGGTCGGCGCCTATCTGGTCGTGCTGCTCGCCGTCGGCGTGGCGGCCCGGCGCGCGCGCCGCACGGAATCGATGAGCGACTTCTACCTCGCGGGCAGGGGCCTGGGGCCGTTCGTGCTGTTCGCCACGCTCTATGCCACGCAGTACAGCGGCAACTCGTTTCTGGGATATCCGGGCGAGGCGCACCGCATCGGCTTCGCGTGGGTGATGAGCGTGGGATTCATGACCGCGATCATCGTCGCGTACCTGCTCGTCGCGCCGCGGCTGCAGCAGGCGGCGTCGCGGCTGTCGTTCGTCACGCCGGGGGACTGGATCGATCACCGGTTCCGTTACCGGCCACTCACGGTAGCCGCCAACGCCGTCTTCGTGCTGGCCCTGGCCAACTATCTGTTGGCGCAGCTGATGGCGATGGGTCACGTGGTCGCCGGCCTCACCGGCAACGCGGTGCCGTACTGGGTCGGTGTGGTGGGACTGACGGCCGTGGTGCTGGTCTACGAGACCCTCGGCGGGATGCGTGCCGTGGCCTGGACGGACGCGGTGCAGGGCGGCCTGATGGTCTTCGGTCTCGCCGGCATCCTCGCGACGGTGACGCCGACACCCGCACACTTGGAGTCGATCACGACATGGATCGCGGCCCACGACCCGGAAAAGGCCGCCGTGCCCTCGTGGGAGTTCTGCGCGACGTGGGGCAGTACGTTGCTGCTTATCGGCATGTCCGGGGCCGTGTACCCCCAGGCGATTCAACGAATCTACGCCGCGCGATCGGTGACGGCACTCCGGCGCAGCGTGTCGCTGATGGTCGTGATGCCGCTCCTCACCATGACGCCGATCTTCCTGATCGGCATCCTCAGCCTGCGCGAGCTGGCCGGGCTGGAGGGCCTGGCGGCCGACCAGGTGATGCCGATGATGCTGGCGCGGTGGGCGTCGCAGTCGGCGTGGCTGGCCGCCGCTGCGCTCGCCGTGATGCTGGCCGCCGTGGCCGCCATCATGTCCACCGCGGACTCGGTGCTGCTGACGTTGTCCTCGATCCTGGCCAAGGACATCGCCGCACGCACCGTCCTCCAGGGCGCGACCGAGCACACGCTGACCCGTGCGGGCAAGGCGGCCTCGTGGATGATCGTGGCCGTGCTCGTGGCCCTGGCACTCGCTCCGCGAGTGACGCTGTGGGGCCTGACGGAGCTGAAGATGGAGCTCCTCGTGCAGGTCTCACCGCTCTTCGTGCTGGGACTGCGCGGTGGACGCCTGACCGGCCCCGCGGCGCTCACCGGGCTCGTGGCGGGCCTCGGTGTCGCGTTCGCGCTGCCGCTGACCGGCGTGTCGCGGCCCTGGGGTCTTCACGACGGGACCGTGGGCTGGCTCATCAACATGGGGGTGTGCCTGGCCGCCTCGGCCAGGCCATCGAGGTGAACGGCCGGGCTGCCGGCAGGCGTCCAGGAGGCCAACGCAGACAACCTGTTGCAATCGGTGACGGCAACGCCTACAATCCGCCGCACATCATTCAGGGCCGCGGTCTGGTCGTTCCAGGCCCCGGCGCCGCGCGCAGAACTTCTTCGGATCGCAAGGACGCCTATTCGACTCGGTAGCCGTTGCCTTTCTCGGAGGGTAGTTATGGCGAAGCTCGGCGCGTTGGTCCTGAGTGTGTTCGTCGTCTGTGCCGCAGTCCCCGCAGCCGCTCAGGTCAGCTCGACCACCGGCGCCATCAACGGCAAGGTGACCGATGAAAGCGGCGCCGTGCTGCCCGGTGTCACGGTCACGATCGCAAGCCCCTCGATGCAGGGGACGCGCACGGACGTGACGACCGCGTCCGGAGACTACCGGTTCCCGGCCGTTCCGCCCGGGGAATACCGCATCACCTACGAGCTCGCCGGCTTCGGGACCGTGGTCCGGGAGGGCGTCCGCGTTGGTCTGGGCTTCACCGCCACGGTGAACACCGACATGAAGGTCGCCAGCCTTCAGGAGACCGTGACCGTCAGCGGCGAGTCGCCGGTGGTCGACGTCACGGCCACCACGACGTCCACCAACTTCGGTGAGGCGAAGCTGGCCGCGCTGCCCAACGCGAGGGACTTCTGGACCGTGCTGGCCACGGCTCCGGCCATCGTCCTCACCCGCATCGATGTGGGCGGCAGCGCGGCAGGCACCCAGACGGGCTACGCAGCCTACGACACCAAGCAGGATCAGCACCGGCCCATGGTCGAGGGCATCGTCAACACCGAGGGCACGGGCGCCGCCGGTTTCTACTACGACTACGGCGCCATCGACGAGGTGGCCGTCCAGACCAAGGGCCACACCGCCGAGATGCCGTGGCCGGGCGTCTGGTCGAACTTCATCGCGAAGTCCGGTGGCAACGAGTACCACGGCAAGATCTACGCGGACTACCAGAACAAGGGGGTCCAGGCCCGCAACATCGACGATGCGGACACCTTCCTGTGCCCGAGCAGCCGCTGCGGCGAGCTGCAACCATCGGATCTCAACCGCCTCGAGAACTACTACGACCTCAACGGTGACGTCGGCGGCTACCTCATGAAAGACAAGTTCTGGTGGTACGGATCGCTCCGCGACCAGAACGTCAAGGTGCTGCTGCCGAACTTCCCGGTCAAGGCGTTCGAGACCGGGCTCCGCAACATCACCGTCAAGGGTACGTATGCCGTGTCCCAGAACAACAAGGTGACGGGGTACGGACAGTGGGGCCGGAAGTCGCAGCCCAACCGCCTCGACACATTCGCCATCGGCGCGACGGCCGCCCGGCACACGTCCGCCGACTCCACCTGGCAGCAGTTGTACTGGGGCCACACCTACAAGGGCGGGTACGAGTCGGTGATCAGCGACCGTACGTTCCTCGAAGTACGCGGCGGACAGTTCCGCTACGTCTGGCCGAACTACCGGTACACCGAGGACCCGGCCTACCAGGACATCGGCAACCAGATCGTCAGCGGCGGGAACCGCGATGGGTGGTTCCGGACGCCGTCCCGGAATCAGATTGCGGGCTCGATGACGTACTTCAAGGACGGATGGGCCGGCGACCACAACTTCAAGGTGGGCGGCGAGTGGTTCCGCGAGACCTTCACCGATGAACGCGGCGTCGGGGTCGAGGGTGTCATTCCCGGAGACGTCCTCCACATCCTCAACAATGGCGCGCCGGCGGAGGTCTACCTGTTCGCGACACCATCCATCTCCGAACAGGGCCTCCGGACGACGGGGCTCTACGTGCAGGACACCTGGCGGCTGAACTCGCGACTGACGTTCAACCTGGGCCTGCGCTTCGACCGATACCGGGCGTTCCTGCCCGAGCAGGAAGGCCCACCTGTCGGGCCGTTCAACGCCACGCAGGTCTCGTTCCCGGAGGTCAGCGACGCCAAGACCTTCAACATGCCCGTGCCGCGGCTCGGGCTCGTGTTCGATCTGACCGGCGAGGGCCGGACCGTGCTGAAGGCCAACTACGCGCAGTACGCGTGGAACCCGGGAGCGCAGGGGCTGGCCTCCGACCTCAACCCGAACACCACGGATTGGTATACGCGCTATCGCTGGACCGATACGAACAACAATCTCCTGTACGACCGTGGTGAGGAAGGCGTCGTGATCACCCGCCTGGGCGGCGTGGCCAGCGCGGTTCTGGATCCCAATCTGAAGAACACCAAGACGAATGAGATTTCGGCGTGGGTCGAGCACGAGCTCATCCCGGGACTGGCGATCCAGGGCGGCTATGTGTATCGCAAGATCGACAACTTCCGGGTCCGGGTGAACCAGAACCGGCCGATCGATGCCTACGACATCCCCATCACCATACGCGACCCCGGCCCGGACGGCGTGCTGAACAACGCCGACGACGGACCCGGCATCCCGGGCTTCAACCTGAGCGCGGCGGCGCTGGCGGCGCCCGTGGTGAACGTGACGACGAACCTGCCAGGCAGCGCCGAGTACCAGACCATCGAGTTCTCGGCAAACAAGCGGCAGTCCGGCCGGTGGTCACTGCAGGGATCGTTCGCGATCCGCTGGAACGAGGACCAGGACACCGGCTATTTCGGCAACAACCTCCGGTTGCTCACGACGCCATCGACGCCCAACGACCTGATCAACACCAACGACGGCCGCTACAACTTCTCGATGTGGACCATGAAGATCAATGGCAGCTATGACGCCGGCTGGGGCATCCGGCTCACGCCCGCGCTGCGCTTCCAGCAGGGGCAGCCGTTCGGGCGGACGTTCCTGGCCGGCGCGGCCAATGGCATCAATTACGGGTCGCAGCGCATCCTCGCGGAGCCCATCGACTCGCAGCGACAGGACAACATCGCGATCCTCGACATCCGGGCCGAAAAGTTCTTCAACGTCAGGACCGCGACACGTCTCGGCGTGTTCATGGATGTCTACAACCTCACCAACTCCGACGCCGCGCAAAACATCACGTGGAACAGCGGCACGGCGTACCTGCGCCCGGTCAGCATCATCGGCCCGACCATCATGCGGTTCGGCGTGAAGTTCGACTGGTAGGACACAACAGGAGCCAGGAATTAGGAATTAGGAATTAGGAGTCAGGAGTCAGCAAGGCAGGAGTGAGGTGGTGCATGTCGCCCCTTGCTCCTGCCCTCGTGCGGTCGCCGTGTCCCTCGCCGTTCTTCCTGCCAGCACACTCATCGAGCTCGTGGCGTCCGGCGATGTGTCGGCAGCCGACCTCGTCCGCCTCCACCTCGATCGCATCGAGCGCCTGAATCCCCAACTGAATGCCTTCGTGCAGGTCCGCGCGGAGCAGGCGCTGGACGAGGCCGCTCGACAGGACGACGCGGCCGCGCGCGGCGTGCCGCGCGGGCCGCTCGGCGGCCTGCCCGTGACGGTGAAGAGCGCCATCGAGGTGGCGGGGCTCCGCTGCGAGAGCGGCAGTCCCACCCGTCAGGGACGAATGGCCGAGCGTGATGCGGTCGTCGTCGCGCGCCTGCGACAGGCGGGCGCGATCGTGCTCGGTACGACGAACGTGGCCGAGATGCTGATGGGGTACGAGTCGGAGAACCCCGTGTACGGCCGGACGCGGAACCCCTGGAACCTGGCGACGACACCAGGCGGGTCGAGCGGTGGCGAGGCCGCGGCCATCGCCACGGGCTGTTCGGCCGGAGGCATCGGCAGCGACGGTGGCGGGTCGATTCGTGTGCCCGCTCACTTCACCGGCATCTGCGGGTTCAAGCCGACGCCCGGGCGATGGCCGGCCACGGGCCACCAGCCGGAGTGCCTCGGCCCGTTCTCGCTGATCGCCGCGGTCGGGCCGATGGCACGGACGGTTGCCGACCTGCAGCTGTTCGATGATGCGGCCTCCGGATGGGATGCCGGGGATCCGATGGCGGTGCTGACAGACGGGACACGGCAGAAGCCCGCCCACCTCCAGGCTGTCTTCTTCGAGGACGACGGTGTCGTGCCCGTGACCGTAGATACCCGCGCCGCCGTCCGGCGCGCGGCCCGCGCGGCCGCCGACGCCGGCTTCACGGTGGAGGAGTTCCGCCCGCCCGCACTGGCCGACGCCGTTGCTGTCTGGGAGGAGTTCTTCGCGGAAACGGCCCTGGTGGCACTGCACGAGGAATTCGACGGCGCCGAGCGAAAGCTGCCGATTCTGCGGGCCTATCTCCAGGACTCCGCCATCCGCGACTCGGCGTCGTCTGCGGCACGCCTGATCGACGCCTGGGTCGCGCGCGACCGCCTGCGCGCCGCGTTCCAGGCCCAGCTCGGGCCACATCGCGTGCTCGTGTGTCCCGTCGCGGCGGTGCCAGCATTCGGCCACGGCGAGCGGGCCTGGGAGATTGGCGGCCGACGTGTCACCTACCTCGAGGCGATGCGGTACTCGCAGTGGTTCAACGCGCTCGGCGCGCCGGCGGTTGTGGTCCCGGTGGGGCGCTCGGCGGGCGGGCTTCCCGTCGGCGTCCAGGTGGCAGGACGGCCCTTCGACGACGCGCTCGTGCTGCACGTCGCCGCGGCCATCGAACAGGCCTGCGGGGGTTACCGTCCGCCGCCGGGCCTGGGGGAGGGCTGACGGGTCGCAGGAGCCACGAGGCCCCGCCCTTCTTCCACGATCACGGCCTGTCGCGTCGGCACGCTGGTGATGCGATCGCGCGCACCGCTCGGCCACTCGACCTCCACGTTCACAGGGGCCGCGCTGGCCCCGAGGCCGAAGGTGAGCGTCAGGTCGCTCTGGGACGCGTAACTGGAGCCGCTCCGCACCATCTGCCACTGCCGTGCGTCTCCACTCGCCACCCGGACGATGGCGCCGATGCCGTCGCGATTCGACTTCGTGCCTCGCGTCCGGACCGCGAGCCAATGGTGGCGATTGCCGCCGTCGTTCCGATAGAGGTACGCCGGACCGTGGTTGGTGGTGAGCGCGACGTCCAGGTCGCCGTCGCCGTCGTAGTCGGCGTACGCCGCGCCCCTCGCGACGATGGCCCGGGAGAAATCGGCGCCGAGCGTCCCCGTGACGTGCTCGAAGCGACGCGCGCCGAGGTTGCGGAAGACGAGCGGAGGCTGACGGTACTGGACTTTCGGTTGTACGCGCCCGATCTCCTCCTCGATGTGGCCATTGGCCGCGAGGATGTCGGGCCAGCCGTCGAGATCGTAGTCGAAGAAGAACACCCCGAAGGCGAGCGTCAACAGCGAGGCGCGTCCAATCGTCGAGCGGGGCGCCTCGTCCACGAACAGGCCGTTGCCCTCGTTGTGATACAGGCCGAGCATCTGGTTCGAGAAGTTGCCCACCAGCAGGTGTGGGCGGCCCGAGCGGTCGTAATCGACGGCATCCACCCCCATGGCGCCCCGGGCGATGCCTTCTTCGCTGTAGGCCACGCCTGCGCGCAGGCCGGTCTCGGTGAAGGTGCCGTTGCGGTTGTTGCGATACAGCTTGTTCGGCTGCGTGTCGTTGGCGACGAACAGGTCCGGCCAGGCGTCTCCGTCGAAGTCCAGGATCGATACGCCGAGCGACTTGCTGGTCCGGTCCTCAACGCCCGTGGTTTTCGACACGTCGCTGAATCGGCCCGCGCCCAGATTGCGGAACAGCTTCGACGAGGTGCCGGAGTACGACTCCGGCGTGCAGTACGACTTGGTCGCGCCGTCGAGTGAGCACCGCAGGTCGGTCTTCGCCGTCCAGCGCACGTAGTTGGCGACGAACAGATCGATCCGCCCGTCTCGGTCGTAGTCGAGCCAGGCGGCGCTCGTCCCGAAGTCGGCGTTGGTGATGCCTGACGCGGCGGTCACGTCTCGGAAACGGCCGCCGCCCTCGTTGTGAAACAGCCGGTCGCCCTCGAGCGCGGTCAGGTAGACGTCAGCGCGGCCGTCGTTGTCGTAGTCGCCGACCGCGACGCCCATGCCATACAGCTCGACATCCAGCCCGCTCCCGGCCGTGATGTCCCGGAACCCGCCCCGGCCATCGTTTCGATAGAGCGCGGCGGTGGACCGGCGCCCGCGCGGTGTCCAGTCGCGGCCGTTGACGAACAGCAGGTCCGCCCACCCGTCACCGTCCGCGTCGAAGAACGCGACGCCGGAGCCAAGCGTCTCCGGCAGCCACTTCTGTCCCGCGCGCCCGCTGTTGTGCACGAACCGGATCCCGGCCGCACGCGTGACATCGGTGAACGTCACGTTACCCGGCGCGGCCGCGGGGCCGGCAACGCAGCCGGCCAGGACGGCCACCGCCAGCCGGGCGGCGCCGCGCGTCATCGCGGGCTCCCGACCGGGCCGCGGCCGCCCGCCAACGGCACGGTCTCGTGCTCGTGGATCGGCTGGCGCTCGTTGTTGTCCTCGGCGCTCAGCAGCCGTGGCCGCTCGGTGATGGCCTGGGCGGACTCGTCCGCCTTGAAGCGGAGGAACAGGCGTTCCTCGCGTGCGGCACGCGCCTCGTCGCCCAGCCCCTGCGCCGCGAGCATCGCGGTGTAGTGCATCTGGACGTCCTCCGGATCGATGGCCGCCACGCGATCGAGCACGGCAAGCGCCTCCGCGTAGCGACGGTCGAGGAACAGGATGCGCGCCATCTGGTTGAGGACCACGCGGTCACGAGGATAGATGGCGGCTGTGCGTTCGAGTGACGCGAGGGCGCCCTGGTAGTCGCCATCGGCCTTCTCGATCATGGCCTTGAAGAAGTGGATGCGCCCGAGCGACTCGTTGCGCGCGAGCGCCTCGGTAACGAAGGGCCGGGCCGCCTCGGTCTCGCCTTCCTGGATGAGCGCCCGGGCCACGTTCAGCCAGCCATCCGCATACTCGGGCTCGGCCTTCGTCACCTGCCGGAACGCGAACTCGGCACCCTTGAGGTCACCCTGCAGGAGCAGGCCGATCCCCCAGTCGTTCCAGCGCTCGCGGCCGGGCCGATCAACGATGGTCCGCCACTCCGTCTCGGCGTCTGTCTCCACCGCCACGGTCGCGGTTGCCGCGGCGAGCGTGACGATGGGCAGATCGGGGATGCGGTCCTTGATCTGGCCGGACACGTTCCCGGGAATGTCGGCCGGGTCGAACGTGAACGTGCGATCGTCGAACCCCGGACCGAATGTACCGGCCGGCGCGCCACTCGCCGGCTGGCCGGCGTAGGCGAACCGGGTGTAGGCATGGGAGAACTTGCGGTACTGCAGCCTGGCCGTGAAGGTGATCGGACCGCGCGCATCGTCCGGAATGCGGACGCGGTAGTGCGCGACGTCCGCGGCGCCTGGCGGGATGAGTCGAACGTAGAGCAGGCTGCGCGTCTGGAAGGCGTTGCGCTTGTCGATGGGGTTGCCGTGCGCGTCGAGCTGGAACGACTTGTAGAAGTGCGCACCGGGCTCGACCGGGCCGCGGCCATCGTCCTGCACCTGGCCGCTCCAGAAGACGACGCGCCCGTCGGCGTCGCGACCCTGGACCTCGAGCCAGACGTCGAACGCATCCACGGTCCCCGCGGGGAAGAAATGGCCGATCTTGCGCGTGCGAACGACCACGTCGAGCCGGACGGTCGTACCCGGCGCCAGGATGGGGGCGGCGCGATCCAGGGGCGCGGCCATGCGGCCGACGTCCCGGATGACGACGGGGACCGTCTGCTCGGCCTCCTCGCCGACGGCGAACGACGACATCGCCTCGGGGCCGACCGGTGTCCGGCGCACCATCGGGGTGCCCTCGTCCTGCGCGACCGGAGAGACCGCGAAGATGTCCACCGAGACGAAGCCCGAGGTGAGGAAGTCGGTCGTCACCTTCAACTGGGCTGCGTCGTGGTTCACGAACGGGACCGCGGTGTTCGCTCCAGGGAAGCGGTGGGAATGCACCATGCCGTCCGCATGCCGGCCCGGATCGGCGGAAGGCACCCTGGGCATGTGGCAGTCCACACAGGTCGAGGGCTGGTCCGGGTAGTAGAACGACCGCGCGCCCTGGCCGGAGACGCCGCTGGCCTGCCAGTTGTCGTACTCATTGAAGCCGCGGATCCACCGGTAGCCGTTGACCGGCACGTCCAGGTGCACCTTGTGGCAGGCGGCGCAGTACTCCGATGCGTCGAGCCGCATGAACGGCCTCATGAACGTGCGACGGTGCGGCTCCGGGTCGATGTAGGTGAGAAAGCGGTCCATCGCCCGGATCAGCGGCTGGCGGCTCGAGGCGAGCCGGTGCAGGGGAGGATAGGCGATGGTGAAGCCGCCGTTCCCCATGGAGCTGTCCACCTGTGAGATCGAATGACACGAGGTGCAAGCCAGGCCCGCCTGCGCCTCCGGCGTGTCGATCTGCTCGATGATGGGTCGGTCGAAGCGGCCGTTGAAGAACACGGCGTGATCGTGGCAACCGGCGCACCACTTGCTCGGACGCGTGCCGACGACCGACTGCATGTACTCGATCGACTTCCGGTAGAACTGGTTGTTGAACGACGCGAAGTGGTGCACCGACCCCTTCCACTGCTCGTACACGTCCTTGTGGCACTCGCCACACAGCTCCGAGTCGAGGAAGAAGTCCGAGGGGATCGTGCCGCCCACGTTCGTCCGGGCGGACGAGGGAAAGAACGGCGATGCAGGCCCGTCGCCCTCCTCGTCCATGGACGCCGGCGCCGTCGTCGGGTTCACGATGCGATCGGACGGCTCGAGGCGATCACCGACGCCAAACCATGCCGCGCCGCATGCACCGACCAGCAGTGTCGTGGCTGCGATGTAGGCAGATCCGAAGCGCCTCTGGTTGCCAGCGGCCGCCACCATCCGCCAGGCGAGCGGGAGCAGGACAAGCACCGCAGCGCCCCCTGCGGCGGCATGCGCCAGCAGCGCCCAGCGCATCTCCGCGAGGTTGCCGCGCCAGACGAGGACGGCGGCCAGTCCCACGCCGACCGTCAGCGCTCCCACGGCGGCGCGGACAGATGTGCGGGTGGGACCGGCAGGCTCGCGCCGCAGCCATACGGCAGCCGCCAGCCACAGAACCGTGCCGCCCACGACGTGCAGCAGCACGTTGGCCATGTAGAACACGGTCGGTGAGGCGGCCACGGCGATGTAGGCCGTGTTGACCACCAGCAGCGGCGTTGCGTACGCAAGGAGCGTGGACAGGGGCGGCCGTGGCATCGCGATGGGCCGAAGTCTCGCACACTTGGCGCGCGTTTGTGCCCGAACCCGGAACCCGGAACCTGGAGCCTGGAACCCGGAACCACTGAGGGGTGCAGCCCGGCAGTGGGCGCGGGGACGAGCAGGCCCGGACGTCGTGATAGGTTGTGGCGTCGAGATGCCGCGCGATAGCCTGATTTCATGGGGACTGGCGGCGGCGATGACGCTGGTCCTGCCGCTCGGGGCGTGCCGGCGGCCGCCGGCGGCCACCATCACGGCCGAGGTCGTCAGCCTCAACAACCGCGGCGTGGCGCTGATGGGGCAGTTCGACTTCGATGCCGCCGTTGCCGCCTTCGACGATCTACGGAACCGCCCTCATGGGTGGCCGGGTGCGCGGCTGAATCACGCCATCGCGCTCGTGAATCGCCAGGGTCCTGAGGATGCGGCCCGGGCCGAGGCCGAGCTGCGGACCCTGCTCGACATCCCGGCCGTCTCGCGCCGGGCCCGGTACATGCTGGCGCTGCTGCTGGCACACGAAGGGCGCGACGACGAGGCGCGCCCGATGCTGGTGGCCCTGGCGGACGAGAATCCGCCTGATGGCTTTGCGGCGTACTTTGCCGCCCAGCAACTGCTGGCCACGGCGCCCGGCGATGCGCTCGCGTGGTACGAGAAGGCTCTCGCACGTGAGCCCCTGCTGCGGAGCGCCTACTACGGCGCCTTCCTCGCCCTGCGCCGGCTGGGGCGCGACACCGAGGCCAGCGACAGGCTGGCGCGGTTCCAGTCCCTCGAGCAGCATCCGCAGGCACGCGTGGCCGAGTTCAAGTACACGCGAATGGGCCCGCTGTCCGAGGTCATGACCGCCGACCTGGCCGCCGCTCCTGTGACTGCCGTTCCTGGGGGCCTTCGCTTCGAGCCATCGGCGCCGATGCTCCCGGGCGTCACCACGGGCTGGAAGCCCGTTGCCGCGCCACGCTCGACGACGATTGCGGATCTGGACGGCGATGGTCGGCTCGACGTCTTCATCACGGATGCGCTCGAGGGGGCCGCGCCGAATGCCGTGGTGCTGAGCCGCGACGGCGGGTGGGCCCTCGACACCGCGCACAGCCTGGCCTCCGTCTCCGGCGTGCGCGCCGCCATCTGGGGTGACTTCGATGACGATGGGCTGTCGGACGTGGTGCTCTGTCGCGGCTCGGGGGGCACCACGATGTGGCGGCAGGAATCTCCCGGCCACTTCCGCCCGCTGTCCGCTGCTCAGGGCACCCGCGTGCCGGGCAGCGACATCATCGACGGGGCGGCCTTCGATGCCGACCACGATGGCGATCTCGATCTGTGGCTGGTGAACACCTCCGGTCCGAGTGTGCTCCTGAACAACGACGGGGACCTTCGCTTCCGCCCCATCGGCGAGCTCGCCGGCGTGAGCGGAGACGGCCGCGCCGCCAGGGGCCTCGTCGTCGCCGATCTCGATGGCGATCGTGATGTGGACGTGATGGTGATCAAGGCTGCGCCTCCCCATGACGTGTTCCTGAACGACAGAACGTGGGCCTACCGGCGTGACCGTGGCGCCACGGATCTGATCTCTGCGCCGATCTCCGCACTGATCGCCGGCGATCTGGATGCCGATGGTGAGGCCGAGCTCTACTCGGCCGGCCCGGATGGCATCGCCATGTGGCGTCGGGACGTGAGCGGCGTGTGGCGAGCCGAGACCGTGTCCAGGCTTGCCACTGGCGTCCACCCGCAGCTGGCGCTGGCCGACACGAACGGCGACGGGCGGCTCGAGCTGTTGGCCAGCGCGGAGGCGGGCTGGCGGATGCACGACGTTGCCGGCGGAGGAGCCGCACCGCCCGGTGCGCCCGACAACCGTGGTCTCGACAGCCGGGGCGGCTGGGCCGTGGCGCATCTCGACCCCGGAGCGGGTCCCTCGGTGGTCGGCGTGGGCGCCGACGGCGTGCCGGTGATCTGGAGGCCCGGCCCGGGGCGACACTCCTATCTCGGGCTCGGCTTCACCGGTCGCGACCCGTCGAGCGATCAGCGGCGGTCCAATGTGTCGGGCATTGGCACCCGCGTGACCGTGCGGACCGCCTCCAGTTGGACCGCCTTCGACACCACGCGCCAGGCGTCCGGGCCGGGTCAGAGCCTGCAGCCCACGACGATCGGGCTGGGCGGGGCCCCGCGCGCGGACTATGTTGCCCTCACGTGGTCCGACGGCGTCTTCCAGACGGAGATGGGCCTCGACGCGGGACAGCTGCACCGGATTGTCGAGACGCAGCGACAGCTCTCCAGCTGTCCCGTGCTGTTCGCGTGGGACGGCACGCGGTACCGGTTCGTCACCGACGTGCTCGGGGTGGGGGGCATCGGCTTCTTCGAGCGGCCGGGGGCCTACTCCGAGCCGCTGCCTCGGGAGAACGTGCTCCTGCCCGATGACGCATTGGCGCCGACGGAGGGCCTGTATCGCCTGCGGATCGCGGAACCGATGGAAGAGGTCACCTATCTCGACTCGGTGTCGCTCGTGGCCTACGACGTGCCGCCGGGGTGGCGCATGGCGCTCGACGAGCGCAAGTCCGTCAGCGGACCGGTCCCGACCGGCGCCCCCATCTTCTATCGCGAGGAACAGCTGCCAGTACAGGCGACCGATCGGGACGGCGCGGACGTCACGGCGCGCGTGCAGCGTGCGGATCTCTCCGCCGTCGGCCCGACGACGCTGGTGCCACGCTTCATCGGGCTCGCGCAGCCGTTTGCCGTCACGATGACGTTCGGGCGCGCCATCGATCGCGGCCCTGGTCGCCCGGTGTTGCTGATCGATGGCTGGGTGGAGTACCCGTACGCGCAGACGATGTTCGCGGCCTGGCAGGCGGGCGCGGCGTACGAGGCTCCAACGCTCGAGGCGCGCGACGCCTCAGGTCGTTGGCACGCGCTGGCGCGCGAGTTCGGGTATCCCGCCGGCATGCCGCGGCAGATGGCGTTTCCGCTGCCGCCATTGCCGGCCGGGACCACGACGCTGCGCCTGCGGACGTCCCAGGAGATCTACTGGGACCGCGTGGCCGTGGTGTACGAGGAGCCGACACCCGAGGTTCGCCGGCAGGTGCTGCCCCTGCGGTCGGCCTCGCTCGACGCCGTGGGCTTCGCGCGCCGCACCACCGGGCCGCAGCGCACGCCGCTGTACGACGACGATCGCCGCTCGCCACTGGGCGATACGCGCCACCCCCGCGGCTGGTACACCGAGTTCGGCCCGGTGGAGGCCCTCGTGGCGGAGGAGGACAGCGCCGTCGCGATCCTGGGACCTGGCGAGGCGGTGGACGTGGCGTTCGACGCACCGGCCGCGGCCGCGCCTGCCGGGTGGACGCGCGTGTTCGTGCTCGAAGCACGCGGCTGGTGCAAGGACATGGATCTCTACACGCGTGACGGCGAGACGATTGAGCCGCTCCCCGGGGCCGACACCCCGGCACGTCGCCGCCTCCACCCCCGCTTCAATACCCGCTACGCAGGCGGACAGTAACGGCACGGGTGCAGGGGTGCACGGGTGCAGGGGTGCACGGGTGCAGGGGTGCAGGGGTGCAGGGGTGCAGGGGTGCAGGGGGGCAGGCCACAGGCCACAAGCCGCAGGTCGCAAGCCGCAAGCCGCAGCCCGCTCAGGAGCCCGCGCGCTCCCCGCGGCCGCGGCGGAGTTCGACGCTGCGGTCCGCGTCGAAGGGGCCGAAGCGCTCCTGCTCGCCGTCCGACCAGCGGACGGTGACTGATATTACCTGGCGCGTCTCGCCCAGGCCCACGTGCACGCGCGGATCGTTGGCGGCCAGGTAGCTGTACCCGGTCCGCACGTCGCGGCGACGCGTCTTCCCGCCGGCCTCGATCCAGACCGACGCGCCGAGGGCATCGCGCCCGGACCGATCGAGCACCCGCATCTGCAGCCAGTGGCCACGACTCCGCACGACGTTGCGCAGCAGGTGCGGAGCGCCGTCGCGATTGGCGACGACGATGTCGAGCCCACCGTCGTTATCGATGTCGCCAAAGGCCGCGGCGCGACTGGTGGCGATGTGCGGCTGCACTGTACCGCCACGCGGCTGGACTTCCTCGAAGCGGCCACCGGGCCCACCGCGGAAGAGCAGGTTCGGCTCGGCATAGGGGTCGGGCGCGAAGGTCTCGGCCTGGAGGCCGACGCGGCCGTTGGCTTCGTAGAGATCGAGCCGCCCGTCGTTGTCGAAGTCGAGCAGCGCCACGCCGAACCTGGTGAAGCGACGGCTGGCCACGCGCAGGCCCGCGCCGGTAGTGGCATCCACGAAGAAGCGCCCCTCGTTGCGGAAGAACGAGTCGGACTCGGTGTCCAGGTTCATCACGATCAGGTCGTTGTCACCGTCCTCGTCCACGTCGGCCGCGTGCACGCCCATGCCGGCCTTGGGCGCGCCGTCCTGATCGATGGCGACCCCGCTCATCATGGCCGACTCGGCGAAGCGCCGGTTTCCGAGGTTGATCCACAGGTGATTCGGCGTGCCGTCGTTGGCCACGAACAGGTCCACGCGCCCGTCCCCGTTCACGTCGTCGGCGATGACGCCGAGACCGTTGCCGATGGCGGCGCCGAGCCCGGCGTCCCGCGAGATGTCGGTGAAGGTGCCATTCCCGTTGTTGCGGAACAGCACGTCCGCCGTCGGCGCGTCGTAGTTCTTCGGGCTGCAGTAGTCCACGCGGCCCGTCAGGCTGAAGCATTCCCGCTCGCGGTCGAGCGACCAGTCCAGGTAGCGCGTCACGAACAGGTCCAGATGACCGTCAGCGTCGATGTCAGCGAACGTGGCGCTGGTGCTCCAGCCCGTCACCGCCACACGGGCCTGGGTCGTGACATCGCGGAAGTGGCCCCGGCCATCGTTCTGCAGCAGGACAGTGGAGCCGAGGCCGGTCACCAAGACGTCCATATCGCCATCGTTGTCGACGTCGCCGGTAGCCACGCCCATCCCGTAGCCGGGGATCGCCGCCACACCGTGGGTGTCGGACACGTCGGCATAGGAGCCGTCGCCCCGGTTCTCGTACAGGCGGTGGCCCGCCGGCGTGCCGCGTGGCGCGCTCATGTCGCCGCTCTGGACCATGAACAGATCCAGGTCGCCGTCTCCGTCCATGTCGAACAGCGCCGCGCCTCCGCCCATGATCTCGGGCAGCAGGTACCGCGACTGGTGCCCCGAGCGGTGCACGAAGGTCAGCCCGCGGCTGGCCGCCACGTCCTCGAACCACGCGGGCTCGTCGTGTGACGGAGCGACGGGTGCAGGCGCCGGATCGGGAGCGCTGCATGCGGCGCACAGAACGAGAATCCAGAGGACGCGCGCACTTGTCATCGGAGGCCCTTCGTGGCGGCCTCGATGCGCTGCCGCGCCGCGGCCAGGCGTGGATTGCCAGGTTCGGCCTGCTGGGCGCGCTCCAGGTACCGGTGCGCCTGTTCGAACGATCCCATCGCGGCGTAGGTGTCGGCGACGCCGAGCAGGGCGTCGCCCAGCAGCGGGTTTCGCGAGAGGGCCGATTCGAAGCGCTGCCGCGCCTCGACGTACCGTCCCTCCTGGCCGAGCATCATTCCCATCCACAGGTGGGGCATGGCGTCCCGCGGGTCGGCAGCGACGGCGGACTCGAACGCGGCCATCGCCTCGCGATCCTGGCCGCGTCGCCACAGCACGATGCCCTGCAGCCTCGACGCATCGGCGCTCCCGGGGCGGATCTCGATGGCGCGCGCCGCGTAGACGGCAGCTGTGTCCAGCGCGCCCGCGAAGAGGTACCCGCTCGCGAGGTGCATGTTCGCGTCGAACTGCCGCGGATCGGCCTCGAGGATCGGCATCAAGAGCGCCTCTGCCTCGCGCATGCGCCCGGCCGACGCGTACATGCCGCCAAGATAGACCTTCAGTGCCGTGTCGTCGGGGCGCAGGCCCCGCAGCTGCTCGAGCAGCGCGATGGCCTTGTCGAACTCGCGATCCAGCCCCAGACGTGTCGCCTCCTTCAGCATGGCGGCGAAGCCCCGGCGATACCGATCGACTTGGTCCGACCACGGATCGGTCCACGCCGGCTGGCCGGTGGTGCCGATGCGCAGGGCGAACCGTGCGTCGTCGTCGCGACCCAGGCGCTGGTAGGCCGTGCCGAGCAGGTGCAGCGCGTAGCGGTTGCCCGGCGCGTGTTCGAGCAGGCGCTCGAGTGCGGCAGCGGCTTCGGCGTCCTCACGCCGGGAGAGGTGCACGAGCGCGACACCGACGGGCCCCGCGGGATCGCCCGGCGCCGCCTGCATGGCGGCGCGGAACGATTCGAGCGCGCGGTCGGCCTCGCCGAGGTCCAGGCGCCAGAATCCCTGTCGCCATCGAGCGGGCGCGTACGCCGGCGCCAGCTGAATCACGCGATCGAGATCGGCCAGCGCGGGCTCGACGTCTCCTCGACGCGCGAGAAGTATCGCCCGCCGGTATCGCCAGCGGGGCTCGGTGTCGTCGAGCCCGATCGCGATGTCGTAGGCATGGGCGGCCTCCACCAGCAGGCCATTGGCTTCGTAGGCCAGTCCCAGCTGTCCCCAGCGGGCGGGATCCGACCGGCTGGCGTTCACGGCGGCCGTGTGTTCCTCGATGAGCGCTGTGACCTCCGGGTCCACATCACGGAGAGTCGCCGGATCGGCTGGAGCGGGCGGGCGGGTACAGGCGTCGGCGAGCGTGACGAGGACGAGGGCCACGACGAGTCGGGCAGCCGACCGCGCCCTCGACCGTGCGCGGAGCGGCGGCTCGCCTGGCATGGGCCAGTATTCTACGCGTGCCAGCCTGGCCCCGGCGCCGGCAACGCGACGGGGTCAGTCCCGGTTTCGGGTCCCCGGGTTCTCGACGGTGAGCTGGCGGATCCACCAGCCACGCGTCGTTTCCCCCGCGTCCGGCAGCGGCGTGCCGTACTGGTTCGAAAGTGGTGGGCCGTGGGGGGCGGCGGGTGGCGCCTTGCTCAGGCCGCCCACACCGCGCAGCACGCCGACGAGCTCGCCGTTCAGCGGCTGCGCCAGGACGGGCTTGCCGAAGCTGGGGCGGGGCAGCGACGAGAACACCCGCTGAAACGCCGGTGACGGCGGTTCGGGGCTCACGAACACGAGGAAGTGCTCGCGGCCACCGGCACTGGATACCCGCCATCTGACTCGCTCGCCCCCGACGATGCCCGGAATCTCGTGGCGCGTGCCGGCCGGCAGCGGGTTGACGAGCTGTTGATCGGGCAGGGGGAACAGCAGGTACGACTCACCCTTGTCGTCCTCGTTCACCACCCAGGCGTGGACGGGCACCGAGCTCTGTATCCGCAGCGACAGCTCATCACCCTCGGCCACGCGGGCGCCAGACTGCAGGCGCACGTCACTGCCGCCCTCGTGGCGATAGAAGGACGCCTCGATGCGATAGTCGTCGGCGGCCACGACCGGCGGTCGCGGCAGGTCGGCGGTCTGGCCCGCGGTGACCGCTTCCGGCGCCGAACCCATACCGAAGGGCCAGAGGAGGTAGATGACGAGCGCCACGGGGAGCGCAGTCGCAGGCACGAGGAACGGACGCCACCAGGGCGGTGGCTCTGGCTGAGGCTGGAGTGCCTGGCTCAACGCGGCTTCGAACTCGCCGGCGGTCCGGAACCGGTCTTCCGGCCGCTCCGCTGTGGCGTGCTCGACCACCTTGATGAAGGCCTCGTCGAGGTCGGGCCGCAGGTCGCGGAGCAGCCGGGCCGGCCGGTGCTGCGCGTGGTGACGCTCCACCTCGTCGCCGTCCTGCGCGTCGATCGGATACGTGCCGGTGACCATGTGGAAGAGCAGTACGCCCAGACTGTAGATGTCCGACTGCGGCGACCGGCCCTGATCCCTGAACAACTCCGGCGCGAGGTACAGCGGCGTCCCGGCCCGTCGCAGCTCGAAGGCGTCGTGCACCTTCAGGTCCTGGCCGACGCCGAAGTCCATGAGGACCGTGCGTCCACCGGGGGCGACCATCACGTTCCCGGCCTTGATGTCGCCGTGCACCAGGTGTGCGCCATGCACGGCCGCAAGGGCACGGCACAGGTCCACGCCAATCACCATCGTCTCCCGTGCGCTGAGCGTGCCCTGCAGCCGGAGGATGTCGCGCACCGTGCGGCCCTGCACCATCTCCATGGCGATGCCGATGTCCTCACCGATGGCCTCGGCCCAGAAAATGCGGACGACGTTGCGTTGGTTGACCTGGGCGAGCAGCCGCGCCTCGTTCAGCGCGGTGGCGGCGAGCGCCTGGCTGCCCGGCCCGTGCGACCGCACGACCTTCAGCGCGAGGTCGGTACCCAGGTGCGGGTCGTGGGCGCGGTAGACGGTGCCATGGGAGCCGCGGCCCAGCTCGCCCATGATGGTGAGACGGCCCCAGGTGTCGGGCACCGTGTCGGCAAGACGCGAGAGCGTGTCGAGGACGCGCAGCTCGTCGAGGAGCGGTGTTGCGGCGGTGGTGCGCTCCGCCGTGTCCCAGTCCACGGCGTCACCCCGGGCGATTGACGTCGCCACCGACAGCAGGTCGGGGTGGTCATCGGGGGGCGCGGACATGAGCCATCTCCTTGGCCAGCCGCACGAGCGCGCGGCTGACGAGCATGTGCGCGGCGGCCGCGCTCGGTTTGCCGAGGGCCTGGGCGATCTCGGCGTGCGAGAGGCCCAGTTCGATGCGCATGATGACGGCCTCGCGCTCGTCGGGGCGGAGGCTCTCCATCGCGGCCTCGTAGCGCTCCAGGGCCTCGGCCCCGATGGTCTGCTCCAGCGGGGAGGGTGTTGCCGCGGGCAGGTCGTGGTCGTCGATGGGGTCCTCCGATCCCCTCCGGGCGTGCTTGCGGGCGAGGTCGCGGATGCAGTTCCAGAGGGTGGTCCAGACGTAGTCGCGGAAGGCGCCGGGATGCCGGGGGTTGAAGCTGGGGAGGTGCGTGAAGACCTTGTACAGGACGTCCTGGACGAGATCCTGGGTTTCCAGCGCCCCGCGAGCCCGCGCTGGCAGCCGCCCGTGGGCCCAGCGGCGGAGGCGGGCCTCGTAACGCGAGAACAGGGCCTCGATGGCCGCCTGGTCGCCCTGGCGGGCCAGCTGGACGAGATCGTAGGTGGCCTCGGCCTCGGGGGCCGTGGCGGGGCGGACAGGTGGCGTGCCGACGGTGCCGGCGTCGTCCATAAGGGGCAGCCTGCTCAGGGCGAGGCTTGCGGTGCTCATCATACGCCTTGTGGGAGTCAACGCCGGGCAGTGGCGTATCGAACAGGGCCCGGTGTTCGAAACGCCTGCCGGGAGCGTTGACCAGGCTGAGATGGCATGAATATGCCTTGGTGATCGCCTGCGCCTGGGCTAGACTCCGTGCCCTTCGGCGATGGCCTGCATCGGTCGCGGCGGTGGACGGTGATGACCTGCATGGGAGTTGATCATGGCGACGAGCAATCCCACGACCCGCAAGTGGACGGTGATGGTCTTCATGGGCGCCACCACCTTCGAAGGCAACGTCGATCTCAGCAAGGCGGCCGAGGATGACATCGAGGAGATGACGGCCATCGGCTCCGACGGCACAAGCCTCGACATCTTCGTCGAACGGCACAACAACGAGGACGTGGTCCAGCACCACATCGGCGTAACGGCCCCCACCTGTACGAGGAGCGTCCCGGACATCCGACCCGGAATGACGGACGGTAAGGCGCTCACGGAGTTCGTGAAGAGGTCACTGCGCACAGCCAACCACGGGCCAGACGATTACTCGATGCTGGTGCTGTGGGGGCACGCGTACGACTTCGCCTTCGGCCGAAAGCGAGAACGGGACGGCACCGTGGACGCGCTCGATTTTGCGGAGCTTGGCTCCAGCCTCGGCGCGATTCAGAGGGACATGTTCGAACTCTTCCACCAGAAGAGGCCAACATCCGGATCCAATCTGCCAGTCCTGGACATTGTCGGCTTCGATGCCTGTGATCTTTCCACCGTGGAGATGGCGTGCCAGCTGCAGCCGTACGCCGATTACCTGCTGGGCTCGGAGATCGGTATCCCGATTCCCGGATGGCCCTACGACCGAATCCTGCATCGAATCAGGGATCCCAAGATGGGGAAGGACGCCAAGGACCGGCGCGTCATCGGCCCGGCTGAGTTCGGCACCTACATCGTTCGCCGCTTCTGCGAATCGTACCAGGCCAGCCAACATGCGGTGTCCCTCACGTTGCTTGACCTGACCCGGGCGCCGGAGCTGGCAGAGCATGTGTCCTCTTTGGCCCGAAGGCTGGCCGTCGCCATGGGAGACCCTGCCGCCGTGGGCCAGATCAGCGATCTGTTGCTGCGGTCCCGGACAGACGAGGGGCGGCCCTACGTGGATGTGGCGGACCTGTGCGTGAATCTCGTTCGTGAAAGTGGCGACGCGGACGTCATCGCGGCCGCAACGGCGCTCGGAGACTATCTCGTCAGCCCGGGCGCGGAGGTCGTGCGATGCAGTGAAACCGGTAGCGGCCGCCCGCTCATCGTCGAACACGGTCGAAACGCGGGGCGGCTGGCCAGGCTCAACGGCATCAGCCTGTATGCACCGCACGTTGCACCCGCCATGGACGTCGATGCCGCTGAGCCCTTCTACGACAAGTTCACGTTCGCACAGCAGCCGCAGAACCACTGGAAGGATCTCGTCCACGCGCTGGCACGAAGCTGAGCCGGCCGGGCGGTAACGGGAGGCGAGCATGGCTTACGATCCGAAAGCGTTCGAGCGAAAGCGACATGACGAACGCGGGAAGCAGCCCGACCGGGGGAAGCAGCCTGACCGGGGGAAGCAGCCTGACCGAGGGAAGCAGCCCGATCGAGGCGCTGGCAACATCATCACCAGTGCGACCGAGCTCGGTGGCAATCTCATCATCACGGTGGTGGCACCCATCACGGGTGCCAGTCAGTCTTCGAGCACACCGGCCCGAGACGTGGCCATGGCGGCGAGACTCGAACTGGCGTTGGCGGAGCGGGAAAGAGAGAGGGTTTTCCAGGCCGTCAAAGCGGTGGCTGCGTTTGCTCCGCTGGTAGTACTGCCTCCCAAGCGGACGCGGACGGCCAGCTGAACCGGGACCCATCCGGGAGACTGACCATGTGACGCGTCTCGCCTTCGGCACACTCGCGCACACGGCGGTCCTGGTCGCGGCGCTCGCCGTGCTGCTGACCGGGCAGGAGGGCGTTCGCGTCCCGTCCCGGGATGCCCGTGCCCTCGCCGATGCCGGGCTCTACGATCCAGCCGAGTCGGCGGCGCGCGCCGACTTCGAGGCCGTCGAGGCGAAGGGTGGGGGCGATTCCCTCGACCTGGCCACCGCGGCTGACGTTCTGGCGCGTTGCCTGGTCCTCAACGGGCGTGCCACCAATGCGGATGCGCGTGCCATCGCCGAGCGCGCCCTGCGCATCAAGGAACTGCAGCTGGGACCCGACCACGTCGAGCTGGTGTCCTCCCTCATCAACCTCGGTGATGTGCTGATTGCGTCGGCCGACTTCGAGCAGGCCCTCACGGTCACCCAGCGTGCGGTGGCCACGGGCGAGCGACGGACGGGTCCCGACAGCCTCCTGGTCGCAGAGGCCCTCGACCATCTGGGAGACGCGCTGACGGGCGCCAGCCGCTACGACGAGGCGGTGAAGACCCTGGAGCGCAGCCTGCGTCTGAAGGAGAGGGTACTGGGCGGCACCAGCGTGGCGGTTGCCCGAACTCTGGAGTACCTCGGCCTGGTGCTCCAGCGGAAAGGCGACTACGGTCCCGCGGGAGCGGCGGTGCGACGGGCCGCGGCCATACAGCAGGCGTCCGACGCCAATCACCCCGCCTACGCAGGGACGCTCAACCTCGTCGCGCAGCAACTCTGGTTCGAAGGGCAGCTCCTGGAATCGAAGACCGCGTCGGAGCAGGCTGTCTCGGTCGCCGAGCGCTCGCTGCGCGCCGATCATCCAACCCTCGCGCTCTCCCTCCGGTACCTGGCCAACACGCTCGGTGATCTCGGGGACTCGGCCCGTTCGCTCGATCTCACGGAGCGGGCGCTCGCCATCGCCGAGCGGAACTTCGGCAGCAACCACCCGGCGACCGGGAAGTATCTGCACAGCCTCGGCCTGGCCGAGTTCGACCAGGGGGATTACCCGGCGGCCCGGCGCCGTCTCGAGCAGGCCCTCAGCATCTATCAGGCCCAGTACGGACCTTGGCACGAGATGGTCGCCACGGCCCATTCCGTGCTCGCGCTCACCGATGCCAGGCTCGGCGACTACGCCAGCGCACGGCGGGAGCAGTCCCGTGCCATGGCGATCTTCTCCCGCACAGGCGGCCCCACGCACCCGTATGTGGCGAACTCGTTGACGGAACTGGCGACCGTCTACCTCGAACAGGGCAAGCCCGCACAGGCGCTGCCTCTCCTGCAGCGGGCGCTCGCCATCCGCGAGAAGAGCCTCGGTCCACAGCACCGGGAGGTCGCACGCACGCTGGTCGATCTGGCAGTCACGCTGATGCAGATCGGGCAACAAGTGCGAGCGCAGCCGCTGGCGCGCCGCGCGCTCGAGATCTGGGAGCGACTCGATGCCCCCGATGCGCCCGACTACGCGATGGTGCTGGCTCTCTACGCCGAGCTGCAGGCGCGTCGCGGGGACAATGCCGCTGCCCGGGACTCCTATGCCCGCGCCATGGAGATTCGGGCCAGGGTGTACGGCGTGTCGAATCCCCTCTACGCCGAGGTGCAGGCCGGCTTCGCCCAGGCCCTCGCAGACCTCGGCGACCGCGATGCCGCGCTCCAGAGCGCCGTCGCGGCCGAGGCAACGGGGCGTGACCACCTCCGCCTGATGCTGCGCTCGCTGCCTGAACGACAGGCGCTGAACTACGCGGCGTCCCGCCCGCAGGCCTTGAACGTGATCCTGTCGCTCTCGAACTCGATGCCCGACGTCGTGCCGACCGCATTCGACGGATACATCCGGACCCGCGCACTGGTCCTCGACGAGATCGCCGCGCGTCAGGGTGCGGGGCGCACCGACCCCGCGAGAGCGGCCCTGGCGTCCGCGCAGCAGCGCCTTGCCAATCTGACGGTGCGCGGGCCTGGCGACATGGCGCCGGACCGGTACTCAGCGCTCGTCGAGGACGCGCGGCGCGACAGCGAGCGCGCCGAGCAGGTGCTGGCGGAACGGAGCGTCGCGTTCAGGGAGGAGCGCAGCCGGGCGCAGATCGGCCTGGCCGACGTCCTCGCCTCGCTTCCCGCCGACACGGCCCTCGTGTCGTTCGCCAGGTACGACCGGTCGTTGTTCCCGGCCCAGGGGTCGGCCCCCTCGACCACCACGTCGCCACGGCCCTCGTCACGCAGGGTACCCTCATACGCCGCGTTCGTCCTGCGGAAGAATCAGCCGCCTGTCGTCGTCCCGTTGGGGTCGGTGCGAACCATCGACGCGCTGGTGTCGCAGTGGCGAGCGGACATCGCGGCCGAGGTGACCGCGGGCCCACCACCAGTCCCGGACGGGCCAGCACGCTCCTCGCGTGGTTCGGGCGCGGCGCTGCGGAAGGTAATCTGGGACCCGATCGTGGCGCACATCGCGAACGCGACCCACGCCGTCATCGTGCCCGATGGCGCCCTGAGCCTCGTGCCATTCGCCGCGCTGCCGATCGCACGACGGTCTTACCTCGTGGAGTCCGGCCCGGTCATCCACTACCTCTCGGCGGAGCGTGACCTGGCGCTCCCGTCGCACCTGCCAGCCGCAAAGGGCGGCCTCCTGGCGATGGGTGGGCCCGCCTTTGACCGCCGCCTCGTCAGCCGGCCGGTCGGCGCGCCCGATCCGCCCGGCGCGCCGTCCGGCGGCCCTGCGCTGCGCGGTGTCGATCAGCCCTGCGTGGACCTCCAGTCGCTCAGGTTCGAGCCGCTGATCGGCACGGCCCGCGAGGTGCGGGAAGTGTCGGCCTTGTGGGCGACGACACGCGACGCCAATGTGGAACCCGATGGCGCCCAGGTGCTCGTGGGCGCCGCGGCCAGTGAAACGACGTTCAAGGTAGATGCACCGCACCGTCGCGTCCTGCACCTCGCCACGCACGGGTTCTTCCTCAGCAGCGCATGTGCGCCTGCGCCGAGCGGCACACGCGGTGTCGGAGGGCTTGCAAAGGTGGCGTCGGCCGCAGCCCAGAACCCGCTGCTGCTTTCCGGCCTCGCCCTCGCCGGCGCCAACCGCCGCGCACTGGCACGGGCCGACGAGGACGACGGCATCCTCACGGCCGAGGAGGTGGCCATGCTCGATCTGCAGGGCGTGGAGTGGGCCGTCCTCTCCGCCTGCGACACCGGCGTCGGCGAGATCAAGGCGGGCGAGGGCGTCTTCGGTCTCCGCCGCGCGTTCCAGGTGGCCGGGGCCCGCACCGTCATCATGAGCCTGTGGTCCGTCGAGGACCAGGCGACCCGCGCGTGGATGCGTGCGCTGTACGAGGGGCGCTTCCAGAAGAAGCTCTCCACCGCCGACGCGGTCCACCAGGCCAGCCTCACCGTGCTCCGCGACCGCCGCGCCCGCGGGCTGAGCACCCATCCGTTCTTCTGGGCAGCGTTCGTCGCCGCCGGCGACTGGCGGTAGCGCGGCGGGCCCGCCCTCAGTACACGAAGACGTACCCGAGCTCTTCGCCAGCCGGATACCACCCGGTGATCGGAGGCGGCATCCCGCGGCCGGCCTCGCCGAAGGTGAGCGTGCCGTCGCGACCAAGCGATGCCGGACGCATCGACGGCATCGTGATGGCCACGAAGTACACCTGGCGGCGATCGCGGCTCCGGACCACCACCACATCGGGCGTCCCGGCCGCGGCCCGTTCGAAGATGTACGTGCCCGCCACGAGGGTCGTCCTGGGCAGTGCCACCGCGCGGTCGAAGGTGATCTGCGCGGTCTGCCGATCGCTGACCCGGCCCTGGACGGGGATGGCAATCAGCAGCCCCAGGATGCTGGCGGCGAGGATGGAGAGCGTCGCGCGGGTTGGCATGGTGTACTCCTGCTCGTGCGGTCTACGCTGCGAATGGGGAGCCGTCAACGAGACGAGGCCGGGCCACGGCCCGGCCTCGCTCGATTCAGCCGACGCCACGCCGGTCACCGGTAAACGAAGCGGTGCCCACGCGAGGACCCGGTGGGATACCAGGTCGTGATCGGGGCGGCCACGCCGGGTCGCGCCTCCCCGAGCGCCAGCGAGGGGGCGTCGAGGCGGAGGTGTCGCGGCCGCTCGACCCGCTCGGTGCGGCCCATGAAGTACACCTTGGAGCGATCCTGGCTCCGCACGACCACGATGCTCGGCTCCGTCACCGCGAGCCGCTCGAAGATGTAGGTGCCCGGGGCCAGCTCGGCGCCAGGCACCGCAACCGCGCGGCTGAACGTGAAGTGGTTGGTGTTGAGGAACCCTTCGAAGCCCTCGAGGGCCGTGGTCAGGAAGAGCCCGACCGCGAGTGCGACGGACGTGAGAAACGCCGATGCGTATCTCGTCATGGACGTGACCTCCTTCATGCACAGGTCAACGTCACTGCGTGGGGAACCGAACGTCGCTGGCTAGCGCAGCAGCAGGGGGTGTCCAGAGGCCGCCTGCCAGAGCGCGGCGGCCGCGATCCCCGCCCAGGCGGCGGCGACGAGCGATACGGCCGTCGCCCGGGTCGGTGGATGAGCCGGCCCCGCGCGGTCCAGCAGGTACCCGGCGAGTGGCAGCGCCTGCAATGCATGCAGCGCGACGAAGTGCGCGATCCGGAGATCGCCAGACGTGGTGGACCAGTTCACGAACGGCAGTCCGGGGCCGCCGTCCGGTCCCGGCATGCTGTGCCCCATGTTCGTGGTCATCACGAAGCCTTCGAGGCTGCCGGCGACGAAGATGGCGAGCCCGAGACGCACGCCACGGAGGTATCCCGCGCGCGATGGCGTAGACGCGGACGGCAGGCTGAACAGGAACGTCGCCACGGCGATCGTGTTGGCGACGATGAGCGCGCCCATCGTCTGGAAGACGATCGCGTCGAACAGCGTCGCGGTGTTGAAGTGCGACGTGGTGCCGCGCGCCGCCTGCAGGCCAATCAACAGGATCTCCCCGGCCATCGCGATCAGAATGGTCCAGCGGACGAACCGGATGCGCCGCGCGTGACGGGGCTCGGCCTCCGGCATGAACCACGCCATCGTCCACAGGAAGATCGCGATGGAGGAGAAGAACTTCATCGGCTTGATCCACGGGTTGATGCCGAGGATCAGGCGCGTGTCGAGGGCCGTGAGCACTGCGGCGGCTGCAAGTCCGGCGATCATCCACCAGCCTGCGGTGGCCAGCACTCGATCCCGCCTGCGAAGCTCGTGGAGCAGCGATGCGGGATTCACAGGGTGCCGAGTGCGCTTGTGCCCGCGCGCCAGGTGCGCAGGCCCAGGTACGCGAGCAGGCCGATGGGTCCGAGCATGAACGTGAGCAACAAGCACGGCACCACGAGCAGGTGGGGCACCCGGTGGCGCGTGGCGTCGCGGACCTCCCAGGCGCCGACGAACAGATCGAACGCGAGGTAATGGACCCAGCCAGCCAGGAGCAATCCCGGCTGCGAGAAGAGCGCCGCGACGTCGGCCAGGGAGCCGAAACCACCGGATGCGCCCGGCATGTAGCGCCCGATCAGTGCCAGATAGACGAGCGCGATCGCAAGGGGAATGGCGATTGCGGCCACCATCTGCGTGCCGCGCCACCGGGGCGCGATGACGAGGAGGGCCCAGCCGAGCATCGCGAGGGTGCCGCAGATGCTGAAGACCGTCTCGAACATTCCCGCCGCCCTCAGCGCGCGGACGACGTCGAGCGACCGCCCAGGATGGCCACGGCCCGGTCGATGTCCTCGTGCGTGCTGAACACGGAGACGGACAGGCGGAGGCGGTTCTCGTTGCCGACGACGGTGCCCACTACCTTGCCGGCCTGCAGCACCTTGTTCGTCGCGGCCCCATCCTTCAGCCCGAACGCGAGAATCGGCGTCTCGGTGCCCCGGGGCGTGAGGGGCATGTATCCCAGCGGCGGCAGCTCGGTCTGCAGCCGATCGGTGAGCACGCGCGCATGCGATCGAATCTTGTCGATGCCGAGCGACTTCACGTAATCGATCCCCGCGTTCACGCCGGCCGCGAGGATCACCGCGATGCCACCCGTCTCGTACCTGGCCGCGCCAGGCAGCGGCTCCCACGTCAGCTCCGCACGGTTGAAGTTCGTCACCTGCCGGTGTCCGTACCGCGTCGTCGGGAGCGCCGTGCCCTGCAGGTCCTGCTTCACGTACAGGAACCCGAAGCCGCGCTCGCCCATCAGCCACTTGTAGGTGCCGGCCGACGCGAAGTCGATGCCGAGCGCCTTCACGTCCATCGGCACCGCGCCCACCGCCTGGATGATGTCCGCGAACACCAGCGCGCCACGCGCGTGGGCCAGCGCGCTGACGGCCTTGCAGTCGTGCATGAAGCCGTTGACGTTCGACACGAGCGCCAGCGAGACGAGCCGCGTGTTGCGGTCGATCGCCTTGTCCATGTCGTTGGGGTCGATCGCCCAGTTCCGGTGCTTCACGATGCGGAGCTCGACGCCCTGCTTCTCCAGCTCCTTGTACATGTAGAGCGACGTCGTGAAGTGCAGCTCGTCGATGACGACGTTGCCCTTCTTCTTCGGCAGGTCGAGGCCCATCACGACGATGTTCTCGCCGTCCGAGGTGCTGCTGGTGTAGGCAATCTCGTTCGCCGTCGCGCCGATGAGCGACGCGTACTTCTCCTTGAGCGCCTGCTGGTCCTTCGCGCCGAAGTCCGTGCGGCCCTCGCCCGGTCCCTGCAGGCGGTAGTCAATCACCTGCTGCATCGCCTTCGCGGTGAAGGAGCCAACAGGGTGGAGTGCCGCGGAGTTGAGGTAGGTTTCGCGGGCCACGGACGGAAAGTCCGCGCGCACCGACGCCGGGAAGATGCCGGGCGCGCGCATGGCAGCCGCCTGGCCGCCGGCGAACAGGGACCGTGACGTGAGAGCCAACGTGCCCGCGCCAGCCAGGAACTCGCGACGACCAAGAACCATGGGAAACCTCCTAATCAGGTGCGGGCAATTGTATGTCGATCGGGCGTCGGTCGGGTGCGGGCGGGTGCGGGCGGGTGCGGGCGGGCCTGGCGCGCCGAAGCGCCCTGGCGCGAAGGCGGGTACACTCCGCGGATGCGTCCTCGACTGTTGCTTGTAGCCGTCCTCAGCCTGACCGGCGTCCCGGCCCGGGGGGCGGACCCATTGGTTCATACGTTTTCCATCGTTGCGCGCGACCCGGCGACCGGAGACATGGGCGTGGCGGTCCAGTCCCATTGGTTCTCGGTGGGCTCCATCGTCAGCTGGGCCGAGGCCGGCGTGGGCGCCGTGGCCACGCAGTCGTTCGTGGACCCGGGCTACGGGTTGAAGGGCCTGGGCCTGATGCGCGGTGGGACCAGCGCGCCAGAGGCGCTGGCGCGGCTGGTGAAGGAGGACCCCCAGCCGGATGGCCGCCAGGTGGCCATGATTGACACGGCTGGCCGCGTCCAGGCGTATACCGGAAAGGCCGCGGTGGCCGCGGCCGGGCACCTCGTCGGCGAGCAGTTCTCCGTGCAGGCCAACATGATGGCCAGCGACACGGTCTGGCCGGCCATGGCCGAGGCGTATCGGCGCTCGACGGGCGATCTGGCGGACCGCATGCTCGCGGCGCTCGATGCCGCGCAGGCCGCCGGGGGAGATGCGCGTGGCAAGCAGTCCGCCGCGTTGGTGGTCGTGAAAGCGAAGGGAACGGGCCGCCCCTGGGTAGGCGCGGACAAGCTGTTCGAGCTGCGGATCGAGGACCACCCGCAGCCGCTCGTGGAGTTACGGCGCCTGCTGCGGCTGCAGCGTGCCTACGGGCACGCCAACCGTGGAGACGAACTGATGACGGAGAAGAAGGTGGACGAGGCGCTGGTCGAGTACGCGGCCGCCTCGAAGCTCGCACCGGAGATAGTCGAGCTGCCGTTCTGGCACGCCGTGACGCTCGCCTCCATCGGCCGCGAGGCGGAGGCCGCGCCCATCTTCAGGGCGGTGTTCGCGAAGGAACCGCTGTGGCTGGAGATGCTGGGCCGGTTGCCGGCGGCGGGCTTGTTCCCGAACGACCCCGCGCTGCTGGCACGTGTCAAGGCGCTCGCGCGCTGAAATGGTGCACACGGCCAGGGGCGTTGCCGGAACCGTGATGACGGTGAAGGCTCCGGGAACCGTTTCGAGGAGTCGACGATGATCCGAGCCCGGTTCTCCGCCACGGTTGCGGCGTGCGTGCTGTTGTTCCACGTCGCGAATGCGCTGGCGCAGCCAGCGGAACTGCCCGTCGGCACGCACAGCGTGCCGATCGCCAAGGGCGCGCTCGTGGAGCTGTTCGGCGGTAGCGGCGACATGATCCTCAAGAAGGCAGCCGGGGACGACGCGACGATCACGATTGCCAAGGCTCCGCTGGCCGCCGACGTGCGCGTGATGATGGTCACGCGGCCGGAGGGCGTCACGATCTGCACCGTCTATCCCTCGAAGGACCCGAAGAAGCCCCACGACTGCCTGCCGGGCGGACAGGCGCGCATTTTCCAGGGCAAGGCCAAGAGCCTGCCGGACGTGGGCATCACGCTCGCGTTGCCCGCGGGCGTCGCCGTGCGGGCGAGCCTCGCGGCCGGCGACGTGAAGGCCGATGGCGTCGCGGGGGACCTCGACCTTTACGCCGGCGATGGCGACATCACGGTGGTTGACGGACGAACCGCGAACGCCAAGGCGCAAGTCGGGATGGGTGGGAACATCAGCTACAGGATCGTCGGGGAGGGCCACCTCGGACGGGTCGTGGACCTGCACACCCCGCTCAGCGGGCAAATCGTCGTCACGCTGCCCCCGCGGGTCCCGGTCTTCTACAGCATCCTCTCGCAGGGCGTGCCCGTGATCGACAAATCGTTCGGGATCGACCCCGTGAAGGGGCCGCGGATCGGACACATCGGCGGGGGTGCCACCGAAGTGCGGCTGACCGTGAACACGGGCATCGCCGGCAGGTTCGTGCTGCGGCCGCCGCCGCGGTAGGGATGGTCGGGCCCGTGCGGGATCGGTCCTCGTCGGGCACGGGCCATGTTCCGGCGAGGCGCCCTGCCCGGCCGTCCTATCGGTTCTGCCGCGCGCGCGTCAGGTGCGGGACGATGCCGAGGAGGCGCTCGATGAGCATGAGCTGCCCGCGGTGGTGCATCTCGTGTTCCTTGACGGAGAGCAGCATCTCGAAGCGGCTCTTGCTGGGCGGCTGGATCGGCGCCGGGAACGCGACGTGCTCGGCCAGTTCTGCTTCGGTGAGCTTCTCCAGGCGACACGCAAAATCGTGCCCGCGAGACTCGAGCGCGGCGACGATGTCGGCCTTTGACTTCAGGCCGTCGGCGACGGCCTTGCCCTCGGCCATGTAGCGGCCGAAGTCCTCGTAGCTGACCTCGTTCTTGCGCTCGACGAAGTGCAGCTGCTCGGCCCAGTGCGTGGACGAGGCGAGGTGCGCGAGCATCTCACGCACGCTCATGACGCCCTCCGCCGCGCGGAAGTCGTACTTGTCCTCGGGGATGTCCTGCGCCACCTGGATCGTGTTCTTGCGCACGGTCCGGAAGCTCTCCGCCATCTCGTTGGGGCCGTAGGGTGTCATGGAACTCTACAATACCTGAAAGTTGACAGTTGAAAAGTGCGGAGTTCAGAGTTGAAGTTGACAGTTTCAGTTTGCGCAACTACGCACTTGCAACTTCAACTGTCGAACGCTGCACTCTCAACTGCCAACTTCCGCCTATCTCCCCCTCGCCGTCGTGTCCGGCGCGGGGCCGCCGACCATCTGCGCGGTGCCGTAGTAGATGCCGTTGAACAGCAGCTTGAACGTGCCGTGCGGCTGGGCGCGGAAGGTGATCTCCGGGCCGATCAGGAACACCCGACCCTTGCCGAGGGACGCCTCGATGGCGGCCGTGCCGCCCTCCAGATAGTGCTGGCCCCATGCCCAGCCGGAGCGCAGCGGCTCCTTCGCGTCGAACCACGAGACGGGCCGGACGCCGCGCAGCGTCGCGTCCGGCGCGAGCTGCATCACCGGGCTGTTGTCGAAGACCACGTCCACGTGCTTCTCGAAGCCGTAGGCCAGCGGGTTGGTATTGTCCACGGCCACGCGCAGGATGGCACCGGGGATGAAGTACTTCGTCGGCGGCAGCGGGCGCTCGCTGCCATCCGCCTGCACCTCCACCATGTGATCGCGCACCGGCAGGCCCAGGTGATGGCCGAGCACCGCGGAGCCGCCGAACGCGAGCACCACGCCCCCTTCTTCGGCAAAGCGCTTCAGCTGCGGCACGGTGGTCGCGATGGTCACGCGGCCGAGGCGATTGCGGTACTCCGCGGGGATGTCCTCGGGCCGCGGCTGTCCGCCGAAGCCGCCGAACCCGCCGCGCTGCGCATCGGTCTCGGGAATGCCGCCATCGGGAAACAGGATGACGTCGTACTTCGCCTTGAGATTGCCGGCATCGAGCGTCGCCGGGTAGATCACCTCGAAATCGAACTCGAACTGCTCGAGGAGCCACCGCAGGTGGCCCGAGGGCATCGACCCGCCGTACTGATCCCACAGCGCGATGCGCGGCTTCATCAGCTTGTACATCGCGCCCGCCGGACGCGCGGTGACGCCCGTGAAGGTGAGACCGAAGTCCGTCGCGGCCTTCTGCAGTACCGCCGCCGTCGATGGCTTTGCCGTGATGAACATCACGCCCGTTCCGTCCTGGCTCTGGTAGGCGCGATCGGCGACGAAGAACACCTCCTCGCCGGCCTTCAGCAGGCGGTTCACCGCGATGAACGCGTCGTTCACGCGGTGCGGCACCGTGAAGCCGACGGCGCCCTGCGCGCCGGTCACCTGGCCGGCTGCCGGCTTCACCACGTCAGGAATCCTCTCGAGCGGTCCCGTCACGTCCTCGAAGAGCCGGTCGAACGTCAGGCCCATCTGGTACGCGAGCGTCCAGCCGGTCGTGTCGTACGGTGGAATCGGCGGGCCGCCCGGGAACTGGAAGTCGTTCGGATGATCCTGGGGCTCGAACATGTCGATCAGGTGCGGCCGGAAGGCCTGCGCCGCCTTGAAGACATAGGAGCCCGCCGGGTAGGTCTTGCCGCCGGCCGTCAGCGGGGCCGTCGCCCGGTGCACCGTGAGGCCCGCCCGGATCATGATGTTCACGAACTTCGTCGCGGTGGGGAAGTCGCCCTCGCCGGCCGGCACTACATAGGCGCGCGGGTCCCGCCACTCCGGCTTCTTCAGCAACTCGTAGTACTTGGCCGGCACCGGCTGGGCGCGCCCGCCAGCGACCATGCGCGCATCCCCCGCGTCGGACTGCATCTCCTTCGCAATCTCCGCCTTCACGGCTGCAATCCGCCTCGGCGTCATCGTCCACGTGTCGGTGCCGCCCTTGCGGATGGAGTTGCGCCCCATCACGTACATGTTGAACAGCAGCGTCTCGCGGTACCGCTGGGCGAAATCGAGCACGGCGTAGTTCGCCGTGATGGAATAGTCGACCGACTGCCGGAAGTGCCACACCTGCGGAGGGATCGGCGCCGGCAGGTCGCCGCGCGGCAGGAGCCGATCGGGGACGAAGCCGATCTGCTCGGGCGTCGGGTTCCCGATGGTCTCGGTGAGCAGCCCGATCTGGTTGTGGAAGTACGGCATCGTCCGCAAGCCACCGTTCCACCACGTGGAGTAGTTGGCGCCCGAGCGCGTGGTGACGCCCGGCTTGCCCTCCTGATCGAACCGCGCGTGCATCGCCGAGCCGACCTGATCGAGCATGTTCACGACCAGCGGGTCGTAGACGTAGTTGAACGGGTCGCGGAACGGCGGCGAGAACATCACCGTGCCGGTGGGGCCCGTCTGGTGGTGGTTGTAGACGATCTGCGGGAACCACTCCCGGTAGAGCTGGTGATTGATGTTCACCGACTCGGGCTGGTTCATCATGTAGAAGTCGCGGTTGTTGTCGTGCCCGACGTACTTCTGGTACAGCCGCGGGATGGCGCCGGTGCTGCGCTGCTTCGGATCGGGCCTGCGCATGTACCAGTCCGAGACCAGCTCCATGCCGTCGGGGTTGGCGTGCGCGGCGAGGATGATCACGTCGCGCAGGATCCGCTGCGTCTCCTCGTCCGTCCTGCTGGCGAACTGGTAGATCGTCTCGGTGAGCTGCTGGGCGCCCAGCACCTCGGTGGCGTGCAGGCCGCCATCGATCCAGATGACGGCCTTGCCCTCGCGGGCGAGCGCGCGCGCCTGGTCGTCGGTGAGCCCCTCGGCGTGGGACAGCCGCCGCGCGATCTCCTTGTACCGGTCGAGCCGCTTGAAGTTCTCTGGCGCCGTGATGATGGCCATCAGCTGATCGCGCCCCTCGGCGGTCTTGCCGATGCTCTGCACGATCATCCGGTCCGACTCGCTGTCGAGCTTCCGGACGTACTCGGTGAACTTCGTGTAGTTCGGCAGGACGTAGTCCTCGCCGATCCGGTGGCCGAAGAACTGCTCCGGCGCAGTGACCTTGAGCGGCGCCGGCGCCACGAGCCTGGGCTGCGGGGCCGTGGCGGTCTGGGCCCGGGGCGCCGCGGCCGCGAGGCTCAGCGTGACGAGCAGCAGGGCGAGCGAGCGGAGTCTGGGATGCATAGAGAGGGTCCTTGAGTCCCGCAGTGTACCCCCAAGCGGGAGGCGTCGCGCGGTGTCTTCACTTGTCTCCCGCATCGCCCCACAGCCGAGCCTGCGGTACCGTGATGGCATGCCCGAGCCGCCGTTTCCGCGCCGCGAGACCTTCAGGGTCCTTCGTCCGGTCCCAACCCGCTGGATGGACAACGACCACTACGGCCACGTCAACAACGTGGCGTACTACTCGTTCTTCGATACGACGGTGAACGGGTTCCTGATGGACGAGACCGGCATCGACATCCGGACGCTGCCAGCCATCGGTGTCGTGGCGGAGTCGAGCTGCCGGTTCCTGAGCGGCGCCAGCTTTCCCGATACGATCCACGCCGGCCTCGCGGTGGAACGCCTCGGCACGACGAGCGTCGTGTATCGGCTGGCGCTCTTCCGCGGCGAGGACCGCATGCCCTGCGCCGTCGGCCGCTTCGTGCACGTCTACGTGGACCAGACGACGCGGCGGCCCGTGCCGATTCCATCGGTGATCCGGGACGTGCTGGAGCGACTCCAGTCCGACCGGCCGCACGAGTGAGACGGCCGCCGGCGGCCACGATCCGGCCCGGCTGGACTGTGCCAGAATGACGTCCTCTCATCCGCGTCGATCCGGAGGACACCCATGACCCGACCACGCCTGCTCGTGTCGGTCCCGGCGCTCTGCCTGCTCGCCTCCTCCACGGTGCTGGCGCAGCCGCGCGATCGCGTGCTGGATGCCGCCGCCCTCTACGCCGACCACGTCGTCGTGCCAGACATCACCTACATGCGCGCCAGCGGCTACGAGTCGACGCTGGATGTCCACAGGCCGCGCGACACGTCCGGGCCGCGCCCGACCGTGATCTTCATCCACGGGGGCGGCTGGGTGGGCGGCTCGAAAGAAGGGTCGATGCTGGCGGTGCTGCCCTACCTTGCGATGGGGTTCGCGGCCGTGAACGTCGAGTACCGCATGGCCGCCACGGCCCCGGCGCCAGCCAGCGTGGAGGACGGCCGCTGCGCGCTGAAATGGGTGGTCGCCAACGCGAAGGAGTATGGGTTCGACCCCTCGAAGATCGTCGTCACGGGGCAGTCCGCCGGAGGGCACCTGGCGCTCACGACCGGGATGCTCACGCAGGCCGCCGGCTTCGACGACCGTTGCCCCACGCCGGCCGGCAGCGGCGTGGCGGAGGACAACCCGAAGGTGGCGGCCATCGTGAACTGGTTCGGCATCACCGACGTATACGACGTGATTCAGGGTCCCAACGTCCGCGGATACGGCGTGCGGTGGTTCGCCGGGGTCGAGAACAAGCAGGCGGTCGCGAGCCGCGTCTCTCCGCTCACCTACGTACGGCCGGGCCTGCCACCTGTCATCACCATCCACGGAGACGCGGATCCCACCGTTCCGTATCAACAGGCCGTCAGGCTGCGCGACGCGCTGACGACAGCCGGTGTCACGAACGAGCTCGTCACGATCCCGCAGGGCGGCCACGGCAACTTCGTCGCGCCGCAGCGCGATCGCGCGTGGACGGCGGTGCGGGCGTTTCTCCAGAAGCTCTCGATCCCACCGCAATCCGCTACGTCGCCGTAGGAGCGCTGCCAGGTGAAGGTGCCGGCCTGCCGGACCCTCGCGATGACGACCGAGCGGCCGCCGCGGCTCCCGGGCCTGCCGATCCTCGGCAACACGCTGGCGCTCCTGCGCGACCCGAGCGGCGTGCTGGTGGACGCCTATCGGCGCCTGGGTCCGACGTTCCGCCTGAGTGTGTTGGGCCAGCACTACACGGTCATGGCCGGCCGCGAGGCGCTCGAGTTCCTCACCACCGTCGGCGAACGGCACTTCAGTCGCGCCACGTTCTACGAGCGGTTTGCCCGCGAACTGGGGACCGACGCCTTCGTGCTCGGGCTGCAGGGCGAGCGTCATCACCGGATGCGCCGCACGCTCCGGCTTGGCTTCTCGCGGCAGGTCGCCGCCCCGTACGTGCCGGCGATGGTCGAGGCCATCCGGAACCGCGCACGGCAATGGACGGTCGGACAGACGCTGCGCGTGCCGCATCTGATGGCCGAGGTCGCGTTCGACGCCTACTGCCTGGTGATGACGGGCGAGCCGCACCGCGAACTGTTCAGTGACGCGCTCGCGTATTCCGAAACGATCATGCGCGTCGGCGCCAAGGTGCGGCCCGCCATCCTGCTGTATTCCCCACGCTATCGGCGCGCGCGTCGTCACGTGTTCGCGCTGATGCGACGGTTGCTCGACGAGCATCGCTCTACGGCTGAGGACCCCGAGCGGGAGTTCGATCTCCTCCACGCCCTTCTGGACGAAGCGCGCCACGACACGGCATTCAGCGATCGTGATCTCACGGCGTCGGCGCTTTATGGGTTCGTCGGCAGTCTCGTCTATCTCAACCGGGTTCTGGCTCATCTGCTCTACGAGGTACTCAAGGATCCGCAGCTCCTGCAGCAGGCCACCCGCGAAGCCGACAGCTGCCTTGGCGCGGGCCCCGTGACGCCGCAGAGCCTGCGACAGATGCGGACGCTCCGCGATGCCTATCTCGAGAGCCTGCGCTTCCGGCCCGTCGCCCTGGGCCTCCCGTTCCTCGTCGAGGAGGACTTCGAGTTCTGCGGTTCGCGTATCCGTAAAGGCGACAAGGTGGTGCTCTCGCCGGTGCCCGTGCACTTTTCGCCGGATGTCTACACCTGTCCGCACCGCTTCGACCATCTGCGCTGTGCCCAACCGCGCGGCGAGATCCACGCAGCGGGCGCGTTCGCACCATTCGGGTTCGACGGCCGCGTCTGCGCGGCGGTGGGTCTCGTAGAGGTCGTCACCCTCGCGACCATCGCGACGATTCTTCACGTGGCCGACCTCCGTCTCGATCCCTCGGACTACGAGATGCGAACCACCGTCGACCCGCTGCCCGGTCCAGAGCCGCGATTCTCTATTCGCCTGGACGCGCATCGCAGACCGGCCGCTGTCGGTCTGGCGAACAGGCAGACCGCCGTGGCTACGAACGAGGAGCCGGACGTCCCAGCCGAGCAACTGCGCTCGCCGGCGTGGACCGGCCTGTTCAGTCGTGTCGCCACCGCGCGCCACCCGCCCGGCGCGATCATCGTCCGCGAAGGCGACGCAGCCGAGCACTTCTTCGTGCTCATCGAAGGGCAGGCCGAGGTGTTCACAGGGCGCGATCCCGCTGCGGGCCGCAGGCTTGCGACGCTGGGCCCGGGTGACTTCTTCGGCGAGATCGGCCTGCTGCGCCGGGTGCCGCGCACGGCGACCGTCCGGGCGACCACGCCTGTCGTCGTGCTCGTCGTCGACCGTGACGCCTTCATCGGGATGGTGACGGAATCCGACCTTGTGAGCGCGCAGATCGCCGACACCGTACGGCGGCGCATCACCACGACGCGGCTCGCGACGGCACTGCCGCATCTGGATCTGGACCGCGTCCGGCAACTCCTGCCACAGGTCCGGCTCTCGCACTATCCGGCCGGCGCTATCGTGATCCGCCAGGGGGATCCGTCCGACGCCTTCTTCGTTGTTGCGGCGGGAGGCGTCGAAGTCGTCCATCGCCGGCCGGGCGGACGAGAGGACGTGGTGGGCCTCCTCGGGCCGGGGGAGTGGTTTGGCGAAGCGGGGATTCTGCTGGACACGCCGCGCACGGCGACCGTCCGGGTCGGCGCTGAGAGCGGCGCAGACGTGCTGACGCTGTCCAGGGCCGACTTCCTGTCGCTGATGGGCGAGTCGTCCGCCACGCGGGCCGACGTCCTCTCGATGATGTCGCGACGACTGGCGGCGCTCGAAGCACAGTGAGAAGCGCTGGACCTGTGGTCAGCGCCACGGAGCGGCTCGGCGCGCAGACCGCGCGGTGGAGAGTGCGCGTGTGAAGCGCGCACCGTTGCGCGCGAGACGGTCGAGCGTCGGCGTCCGCACGGCATCCCCGTAGGCGCCGACGTCGGGACTGGCATCCTCGCCGAGAATCCACAGGAGGTTCGGCCGGACGGCCGGCGATGTGCCCCTGCCTGGCGATGGCGTCGTATGACCACCGGTATACCCTGCAATGCTGAACATATGGTTCAAGAGTGCAAGGTATGAGCAGGGGTGCCAACGTCGGTCGTGGAGCCGGAACGAGGCTGCGGCAGCTACTGCGGACGTTCCCGATGGCATCGCCGGGCTGCCCCAGTGCATGGCGGACCTGGCGCTCCCGCGTGGATGGGTGGTGTGCAACTACCGACGGGGCGATCGGGCGCCAGTCTGCGTCCGTATGACGGCGGTCATACCGCCGTCCCGGCTTTGCCGCTACGCTCGGAGCCTTGAAGGAGGCCCTCATGCGGCACTCACCGAGACTCACCATCCGCGCCCTGCGGGCGGCCGCCCTGGCCGTCCTGCTCCTCGTCGTGCCCGTTCAGGCCCAGGCCCCCAAGGACATCGTGGACGTCGCGGTCGGCGCGGGGTCGTTCAAGACCCTGGTGGCCGCCGTGCAGGCCGCCGGCCTGGTCGAGGTGCTCAAGCGTCCCGGGCCGCTCACCGTGCTCGCACCGACCGATGACGCGTTCGCGAAGATTCCCAAGGCCGATCTCGATGCCCTGATGAAGGACAAGGCGAAGCTGTCGGCGGTCCTGCAGTACCACGTGCTCACCGGGAACGTCGCCGCGGCCGACCTGAAGATGATGAAGGACTTCGGCACGGCGCAGGGTCAGCGGATCCAGATCTCGTCCGCCGGCGGTTCGCTCAAGATCAACAATGCGACGGTCGTGAAGCCCGACGTCCCGGCCTCGAACGGCGTCATTCACGTCATCGACACGGTCCTCCTGCCCAAGTAGCCACGTCTTCGCGCCGCCGGCGTGGCCTCCTGTGCGCCGGCGGCTTTTTTCCCCGTGGACGGCCCATGGCGTAGAGTGGAGTGCGCCATGAGGTCCGGCATGCCTTCCCTCCTGCCAGTGATCTCATGCCTCGTCGCAGCGGGGTGTATGTCCCAGAATCCGGAATCAACCAGGACCATCGCGCCCTACGGCGCGTGGGCGTCGCCATTGACGGCGGCGCGAGTCACGGCCGGAGCCCTGCGCTTCGGCGAAATCGCCCTCGATGGCCAGGATGTCTATTGGACCGAGGGCCGCGCGTCGGAAGGCGGGCGCTATGTCGTGGTGCGCCGCACGCCCGATGGCCGCGTGCTCGACGTGACGCCGGCCGGCTTCAACGTCCGATCGCGCGTCCACGAGTACGGCGGCGCCGCCATGGCCGTCCACGCCGGCGACGTGTACTTCGCGAACTTCGCGGATCAGCGGGTGTATCGCCAGCCCGGCGGTGGCGCGCCGGTCCCGCTGACGCCGGGCGGCTACTACTACGCGGACCTCCGGATGGACGCCACTCGCCGGCGGCTGCTGGCCGTGCGCGAGGATCACCGGAAGGGCGATGCCGAGCCGCCCGCGGCCATCGTGGCGATAGCGGTCGCAGGGGCACATCCGGAGGGGCGGGACGCGGGTCCCGGTGCCGTCCTCGTGTCCGGCGCGGACTTCTACTCCGATCCCATCGTCTCGCCCGACGGTACGACGCTCGCGTGGTTGCAGTGGAACCACCCCAACATGCCCTGGGACGGCACCGAGCTCTGGACGGCGCCGTTCGGCCCCGACGGTTCGCTAGGGCCGCGCACGAAGGTGGCGGGCGGCGTGGACGAGTCGATCTTCCAGCCCGAGTGGTCCCCTGACGGTGTCCTGTACTTCGTGTCGGACCGGACGGGCTGGTGGAATCTCTATCGCATGCGGAGCGCCGGCGCTGCGCCCATCGGGACTCCCGTCACGATCGAGCCGCTGCACCCGATGGAGGCCGAGTTCGGCAAGCCGCAGTGGACCTTCTCGATGGTCACCTACGCGTTCGCCGGCCCGCGCCGCATCGCGGCCACCTACGTGCAGGAGGGTCGCTGGAAGCTCGCGTTCATCGAGACGGACCCCATCCGATGGGAGCCGATTGCCATGTCCCTCGACGTGATCGAGGCGATTCGCGCCGACGAGCGCGCGCTGTACTTCGTGGGCGGGTCATCAACATCGCCGCCCGCCATCGTGCGCATGACGCTTGCGGCCATGGAGCCGGAGGTGTTCCGCCGCTCGGTGAGCGAGCCGATCGAGCCGGCGTGGATCTCCACGCCGGAGCCCGTGACGTTCACGGCTCCACACCCGCCCGCACAGGTGCGACAGGTGCACGCGTTCCACTACGCGCCGCGCAATCCCGACTTCCAGGCACCCGACGGCACGGCGCCGCCGCTGCTCGTGCTCACGCACGGCGGGCCGACCGGTGCGACGGAGGCCGTGCTCGACGCCGAGATCCAGTTCTGGACGAGCCGCGGCTTCGCGGTGCTGGACGTGAACTACAGCGGCAGCACGGGCTACGGCCGTGCGTACCGCGATCGGCTGAACGGGCAGTGGGGCATCGTGGACGTGGAGGACGCCGTGGCCGGCGCCCAGGCGCTGGTGGCGGCGGGGAAGGCCGACGCACGTCGCCTGGCCATCCGCGGCGGGAGCGCGGGCGGGTACACCACGCTGGCCGCGCTGACCTTCCATCAGACCTTCAGGGCGGGCGCCAGCTACTACGGCATCAGCGACATCGAGGTGCTCGCGCGCGACACGCACAAGTTCGAGTCGCGCTACCTCGACTCGCTGGTCGGTCCGTATCCGGCGGCGAAGGACCGCTACGTGGCGCGTTCGCCCATCCACTTCACCGACCGTCTCACGGCCGCGCTCATCCTGTTCCAGGGGCTCGACGACAAGGTCGTGCCGCCCAACCAGTCCGAGATGATGGCCGCAGCGGTCCGGAAGAAGGGCCTGCCCGTGGCCTACCTGGCGTACGAAGGGGAGCAGCACGGTTTCCGGAAAGCCGACAACATCGTTCGCAGTCTCGAGGCCGAGCTCTACTTCTACGGCAAGGTGTTCGGCTTCGAGCCCGCGGACCGGATCGAGCCGGTGCCGATTGACAACCTGCGTTAAGCTGGTCGGGCCATGACGACACCTCAGCGGACTGGCCTCGTCCTGTCGGGCGCGCTGGCCCTCGTCGCCCTCACCGTGCTCCCCGCGGCCGCGCAGGAACGCACGCGCGTCGGCATCATCCCGTTCGACGTGGCCAGCGTGGATGGCGGCACCGCGCAGGCCGCCACCGCGATGGCCAAGCTGGTGCGTGCGCAGATGGTCACCAACCGCGCTCTGCAACCAGTGCTGATCGAACTGGCGGGCGAGACGCTGCCCCTCCAGGAGGATCGGCTGGCCGCGCTCGCCGAAGAACACAAGGTCGCGATGATCGTGGCGGGCACCATTCTCGAGGCCACCACGACGCGAGGCAGCAACCGCATCTCGACGGGCTCCCTCGGCGGTGCGATTGGCGTCGGCGGCGTGGGCGGCAGCATGACGAAGACCCGGGCCGAGGTGCGCATCCATGCGGAGCTGGTACGTCCCGACGGCCGGACCCTGCACGCTGCCGAGATCGAGGGCAACAACACCGACGTCGGCGTGGGCGCCGACCTGTGGACCACGCTGGGCAGCTTCGACGTCGGCGAGGCGAACTGGGACCAGTCTCCGATGGGCAAGGCCCTGCGCGAGGCCGCGCAGAAGCTCACCAACGAGGTCGTCAAGAGGCGCAAGTAGGGCGGCCTGGTCCGCGGCGCGACTTGACGCGCGGTCTGAATTACTGAATAATCATATAATCATATAGGAGCCGCCCATGATCGTCTCCCGCTTCTACGAGCCTGCCATCGCCCAGACCAGCTACCTGATCGGCTGTGCCGCCACGGGTGACGCCATCGTCATCGATCCGAACCGGGACGTCGATCGGTACATCGACGAGGCCGCGCGCGAGGGCCTGAGTATCACCCACGTCACCGAGACCCACATCCACGCGGACTTCCTCTCCGGCGCCCGGGAGCTGGCCGCGCGCACCGGCGCGAAGCTCTACCTCTCCGATGAAGGCGACACGGACTGGAAGTACCAGTTCGCGTCCGAGGGCACGCTGATCCGACACGGGGATCGCATCGAGGTCGGCAACATCGCCGTGGACGTCGTCGCCACCCCCGGCCACACGCCCGAGCACGTCACCTTCCTGATCACGGACCGCGCCGCGGCGGATCAGCCCATTGCCGCGGCGACGGGCGACTTCATCTTCGTCGGCGACGTGGGACGGCCCGACCTCCTCGAGCGCGCCGCGAACATCAAGGGGACGATGGAGAAGGGGGCGCATACGCTGTGGCGGAGCCTTCGCGCGTTCGATGATCGGCCCGACTGGCTGCAGCTCTGGCCCGGCCACGGTGCGGGCTCTGCGTGCGGCAAGGGCATCAGCGCGGTCCCGTACAGCACGCTGGGGTACGAGCGGCGCTTCAACTGGGCGTTCCAGCTGACGGACGAGGACGCGTTCGTCTCCAACGTGCTGGCCGGCCAGCCAGAGCCGCCGAGGTACTTCGCGATGATGAAGCACCTGAACAAGGTGGGCCCGCGCGTGCTCGGCGGGTTCGCCGCGCCGCCGCGTCTCGATGATCACAAGCTCGCAGACCTGCTGGCGCAGGGAGCCCTCATCGTGGATACCCGGTCGGCTGGTGAGTACGCGACCGAGCATCTGCCCGGCACCATCAACATCCCCCTCAACAAGTCGCTGGTGACCTGGGCGGGCTGGCTGCTGCCGTACGACCGGGACCTGTACTTCATCGTGGACGACCTGACCGAGGGCCAGCGCGTGGAGCTGGTGCGGCAGCTGGCCCTGATCGGGCTCGACCGGGTCGCGGGCGTCTTCAGCGCGGGAGCGGTGCAGCGCGCGGCCGCGCACGGGGCCCGCGTGGCCACCGTGCCGCAGGTGACGGCGGGCGAGCTGTCGCACCATCTCGCCCAGCAGGACGTCGTCGTGGTGGACGTCCGCAGCGAGTCGGAGTGGAGGCAGGGCCACATCCCGTCCGCGATGCACGTGCCGCTCGGCTACCTGACGGACCGCCTCGGGGCGATCCCCGCGGACCGGACCGTCGTCGTGCAATGCCAGGCCGGTGCCCGATCGGCCATCGCCGCGTCGGTGCTCCAGAAGGCGGGACGCACGAACGTGGTGAATCTCACGGGCGGCTTTGCGTCCTGGGAGGGCGCCGGGCTTCCCATCATCGTCCCGGTGGCGTCGTGAGCCGCCTGGCGCTGACCCCGGAACGGCTCGAGATCATCGCCGCACGGTTCAAGGTACTGGCCGAGCCCACGCGCCTGCAGGTGCTGAGCGCGCTCAAGGCCGGGCCGTTGCACGTGAACGCACTGGTGGAGGCCACGGGCCTCAACCAGGCGAACCTGAGCCGCCACCTGCAGGTGCTGCACGGGCAAGGCTTCGTCACCCGGCGGCGCGAGGGCCTGTTCGTCTACTACGAGCTGGCGGACGACACCGTGTTCACGTTGTGCGAGCTCGTGTGTGGCAGCGGGGAGCCGCGCGTGCGACGGGCCGGTGCGTCCCGGTAACAATCGGACGACGGGACGGCCACGACGGCGGACGACGAGACGACTCCGTACCTTCGGACGCTCCGTACCTGTGGTCGCTCCGTGGCGGTAGAATCGGCGCCATGTCGCGTCGCTGCCTGCTGTCCCTCCTCGCGGCCCTGGCCGTGGCCCTGGGTACGCCGACCGTCCTCCACGCACAACCCGCTCCGCTCGACGGCCTCGACGCCACGCTGGCGAAGGCCGTGCGGGACTGGCAGGCCCCGGGCGCCGCCGTCGCGATCGTCAAGGATGGCGTGGTGCTGTTCAGTAAGGGCTACGGCGTCCGCGAGCTCGGCAAGCCCGCCACCGTCGACGAGCACACCTTGTTTGCGATTGGCTCCACCACGAAGGCCATGACCGCCGCGCTGCTCGGCATGCTCGTGGACGAGAAGAAGGTCGCCTGGGACGATCCGGTGACGAAGCACCTGCCCTGGTTCGCGATGGGCGACCCGTACGCCACGCGCGAGATCACCGTGCGCGATCTCTTGACGCACCGCGCGGGGCTCGGCAATGCCGACTATCTGTGGTACGGGCAGGACACGCCGGCGCGCGAGATTCTGCAGCGGGTGCGCCTGTTGCCGCAGGCCTATTCCCTCCGCTCCTCGTTCATCTACCAGAACGTCATGTACGCGGCCGCGGGCGCCGTGGTGGAGGCGGTGAGCGGGCAGCCCTGGGAGCAGATGATGCGCACGCGCATCTTCGAGCCGCTCGGCATGTCCGAGACCCTCGCCACCGCGGCGACGCTCGCCCGGCAGCCGAACGTCGCCATGCCGCATTTCACCATCGACGGGGCGGTGACGGTGATCGACAACGCCAGCGTGGACGGCGTGGCGCCCGCCGGCAGCGTCTGGTCGAGCGTGCACGACATGGCGAAGTGGAGCGCGATGCTGCTCGCCGGCGGGAAGGCCGGTGGCCGCACGCTGCTCAGCCCCGGCACGATGGAGGCGCTCTTCGCGCCGCAGGCGCTCGTCACCACCGAGGCGTTCTATCCGACGGCACGTCTCACGAAGCCCAGATGGAAGACGTATGGCCTCGGCTGGTTCCAGCAGGACTACCGTGGCCGGGCCGTGGACTACCACACGGGCAGCATCGACGGCATGGTGGCCATTCACGGCCTGCTGCGCGACCTGGGCGTCGGCGTCATCGTGCTGGCCAACCGCGACCACGCGGAGCTGCGCCACGCCGTGATGCTCGACGTGTTCGATCGCTTCATCGGCGGTGCGCGCCGCGACTGGCACGCGGAGCTGCAGGCGCTGTACGACGGGCTGCAGCAGGAGGCCGACGCCGAGCGCCGGACGCAGGACGAGCGGCGCGTCACGGGAACTACCCCGTCGCGGCCTTTGTCCGCCTATGCCGGCACCTATTCCGACCCGCTGCACGGTGACGTGATCGTCACGCTCGACGGGGGCCGCTTGCGGGCACGCTACGGCGGCGCCTATGTCGGCGCGCTGGCGCACTGGCACTTCGACACGTTCAAGGCCACCTGGGACGCGGCTTGGCGAGGCACCGCGCTGGCCACCTTCGTGCTCGACGGCGACGGCCGGCCATCACGCCTCGAGGCGCTGGGCGCGCAGTTCGTGCGCACACGGTGAGGTCCCCATGAAGAAGCTCCTGGCCGGCTGTCTCGTCGTCCTGGTGATCGCGGCCGTGGCCCTGGGGGTCGCGCTCTACTTCGGATACCGGGCGGTGAGCCCGATGATCGACAACGCCACTACGGTCCTGCAGCAGGCGAAGGATGCGGCCGCCCAGTCGGACCGGGTCGAGAACCGGGCGACCTACACGCCGCCGGCGAACGGTGAGCTCACCGAGGCACAGGTCCGCCGATTCCTGGCCGTGCACGAGCGCACGCGCACGACGCTCGGCCCGAAGTGGGCCGACCTGCAGGCGCAGGCCGATCGCATCGAGCAGCAGGCGAAGCAGGATGCGCGCGAGCTGTCCTTCACCGAGATCGTGACCATGGTCCGCGCGCTCGGCTCGATCATCGTGGACGCGCGCCGGGCCCACGTGGATGCGCTCAACGCCGAACAGTTCTCGTCGAGCGAGTACACGTGGGTGAAGCTCAGGGCCTACGAGGCCGCCGGCCTCGAGCTGGTCGAAGGGATCGACTGGAGCGACATCCAGGAGGCCGTGAAAGAAGGCGCCGAGCGCGTCGGGGTTCCGGAGCCGACCGTGCCCAAGCCCGAGGTGCCGGAACGGAACCGCGAGCTGGTGAAGCCGCACATGGACGCGCTGAAGGCCTGGCTGCCACTGACGGTGCTGGGGATGTAGGCCGTTACGTCGTTGTTGCGCGTGCGTCACACGCGGTTCAAGGGCGGCTGATAGCGTGCAGAGCATATGCCTGTACGCCTGCTTTCATCGATCGGGCTCGTGGGTCTGCTGACCCTCGCCCATGCCACCCCAGCCCTTGCGCAGTTCGAGACGGCCACCGTCGTCGGTACCGTCCGGGACGGCAGCGGCGGCAGCGTCGCTGACGCCAAGGTCACCCTCACCAACACCGCCACCGGCGTCAGCGCCGAGCGCGCCAGCGACGCCAACGGCAACTTCGAGTTCTTCACCGTTCGCATCGGTCCCTATATCGTCACGGCCGAGAAGCCCGGCTTCTCGATTGCGGTCGTCGACAACGTCCAGGTGACCGTCGGCGCACGTCAGCGAGTGGACCTGTCGCTGGAGGTCGGCGTGGTCACCGAGACCGTCCAGGTGAGCGCACGCCAGGTGCTGCTCCAGACCGACTCCAGCGACCGCAGCCAGGTCATCACGGGCGAGCAGACCCGGGCGCTGCCGCTCAACGGTCGCGAGTACTCACAGCTGGCCTTGCTCTCGCCAGGCGTCCGGCAGTCCGCCATCGGCACCGGCGGCTTCACGCCGCGTGAGGGCTCGTTCAACGTCAACGGCCTGCGCTCGACGTTCAACAACTTCCTCATCGACGGCGTGGACAACAACGCCTACGGCACGTCGAACCAGGGCTTCTCGAACCAGGTGATGCAGCCCTCGCCCGACGCGGTGGCGGAGTTCAAGGTCGTCACGAACAACATGAGCGCGGAGTACGGCCGGGCCGGGGGCGCGGTGTTCAACGTCGCCTACGCGAGCGGTGCGAACCGCATCCGCGGCTCGGCGTGGGAGTTCATGCGGAGGACCGACCTCAACGCCACCGGGTTCTTCAAGCCGGCCACCGGCGTGAAGCCGCAGTACGACCGGGATCAGTTCGGCGGCGTCCTCGGCGGTCCCATCGTCCGCAACAAGGCGTTCTTCTTCGCGGACGTGGAGTTCCTGAAGCAGACGCGCAGCCAGACCGCCATCTCCTCCATTCCGAGCCTGGCGCAGCGGCAGGGCATCCTCACCGTGGACGTGCGGAACCCGCTCACCGGTGTCACGTACCCAGCCGGGACGCCAATCCCGATGACCGACTTCGCGCGCCAGGTGCTGAACGACCTGCCGCAACCGACCGGACCCGGCAACACCAACAACCTTGCCGTGCTGCAGGAGTTCACGCAGGACGTCCCGAAGGTGGGCGGCAAGGTGGACATGCAGTTCAGCCCGACGCTGTCGGCGTTCGGCCGCGTCGGCTGGCGTGACGCGGCCATCTTCGACAACCCGTCCATTCCGGGACCGTCCGGCGGTGGCGGCAACGCCGAGACCTACGTGACGAACAAGCAGTTCGCTGGCGGCGTGACCTACACGCCGAAGGGGACCTCGCTGCTCGAGGTTCGCATGGGCTGGTCGCGAACCGTGGCCGGAAAGAACCCCTATGCCCTGTGGGCCGGGGAGCCACCCGCCGACGTCACCTACGGCATCACCGGGCTGCCGAGCGATCCGCGCGTGGCCGCGGGGCTGCCCTCGCAGCTCATCACCGGATTCTCGGACCTCGGCCGGCAGGCGACCAATCCGCAGTGGCAGTACCCCGAAGTCTGGAACCCGAAGGTGAACTACTCCTGGCTCGCGGGCCGGCACTCGCTCAAGTCCGGCTACGAGTACCAGAAGATCTTCACCGAGGTGCAGGACGTGAACCCGCTCTACGGGCGTGACCAGTACAACGGACAGTTCACCCGGCCCTCCACCGCGGCCGCCAGCACGCTCTACAACCTCTCGGACTTCATGTTCGGCCTGCGAGCCAACTACGCTCTCAGCAACATCCTGGTGGCGAACCTGGTGCAGGACATGCACTTCCTCTACCTGCAGGACGACTGGCGCGTGAACGATCGGCTGACGCTGAACCTCGGCCTCCGGTACGAGTTCGCCACGCCCTGGGTCGAAGAGGACAACATCCTCTCGAACTACGATCCGGTGGCGCGCGTGATGATCCCCGCCGTCGACGGATCGCTGGAGGACCGCTCGACGATCGCGCCCGATCGGAACAACTTTGGCCCCCGCCTGGGTCTGGCGTACTCGCTCACGGAGCGCACGGTGCTGCGCGGCGGGTATGGCATCAGCTACGTGCACTTTCACCGGGCCGGCGGCGCCAACGTGCTGCCGATCAACGGGCCGCAGGTCATCAACGCCGTCGTGGTCCAGACACCGGCCCAGCCCGGGTTCCGGACGACGCAGGAAGGCTATCCGCTGGGCCTGACGGATCCGTCGCGCTTCAATCCGCTCGCCGCCAACATCACCTACATGCCGAACGACTACCGCTCCAGCCGTGTGCAGAGCTGGTTCGCCTCGGTCCAGCGCGAGCTGTGGAGCGGCGCCCTTCTCGACGTGGCGTATGTCGGGAACCGGGCGGACGGCCTGCTGCTGTTCGCCAACTACAACGAGGCATCGCCGAACAACGCTGCCGGCACCATTCCCTTGCAGCAGCGGCGCCCGATTCAGGAGTTCGCGGACATCACCTACTCGTTCAACGGCGGCGAGTCGCGCTACCAGGCCCTCCAGGCCACGTTCAACTGGCGCATGGGCGGGTCCACGTCGCTGATGAACACGCTCACCCTGTCGAAGGCGGAGGACAACGGCGCGGGCTCACTGGAGAACCCGAACGGCGACTCGCCGGCCCCGCAGAGCTTCTACGATCTCGACGCGGACTTCGGCCTGTCCGCCTACCATCAACCCTACGTCAACATCACGAACTTCATCGTCGACCTGCCGTTCGGGCGTGGCCGGAAGTACCTGAGCGACGCCAACGCGTTCACCGATGCGGTGCTCGGCGGCTGGCAGATTGCCGGCATCAACACCGTGCAGGCCGGCGACAACGTGACGCTGCGCTACACGCCGACGGCGGCGCAGCAGGTGTCGGGGATCCAGCAGGACTTCCGTGGCGCGAACGCGTACCGGCCGAACGTGATTGGCGAGGTGCTCGTGCCCGAGGACCAGCGCAGCCCGTCCAACTACCTGAGCCGGGACACCGTCGTCGTCCCCACCGACCCGAGCCAGCCGTTCGGCAACGCGGAGCGCAACGCCGTGCGCGGGCCGATGTTCTGGTCGGTGGACCTGGTGGCGTCCAAGCGGGTTCCGCTCCCCTGGTCGAACAGCAACGTCGAGTTCCGGGCGGAGTTCTTCAACCTCCTCAACCGGACGAACTTCCGTGCGCCGAACGGGAACCGCAGCGCGGCCAACTACGGCACCATCACCGCCACCTACGACCCGCGCATCATCCAGTTCGGGTTCAAGCTCAATTTCTAGACGCCGTCCATTGCTGATGGCAGATTGCCGATCGGGTGATTCATCGGCCGAGTGCAGATTGTGGATTTGGCATTCATCGGGCGATTGCGGCCCGCGCGACAAGCGCCGCAACCCGAATGGCACAATACCCCAATCCGCGCTCGCCCGATGAATCGCGCAATCGCCAATCTGCCATCATCAGTTATCGCTGACAGTCACCACGTCGCCGACAGCGATGTCGCCGTCGTCCAGCACTTCGCCAAACACGCCTCCGCCCCACGGTTCCGACAGGCCGGCCCTGAGGCCCCGGGCGGCGGCGTCCATCTGCTCGCAGGGGCGCGTTTCGCCGTGGATGCGAATGCGGGACTCGCCCACTCGGAGGACACGGCCGCGTGAATGGGCCAGGTCCACGCCGCTGACCAGCAGGTTTGCCCGGCGTCGGGCCGGATCCAGTCCGGCCGAGACCCCGCTGCTGATTCGCTCCCAGGTTTCCAGGGAGAGGATGGTGATCTGGCGCGTGCCACCCTGATTGGCATTGCCCGCGAGCCCGCGGCCGGCCACCAGCGTGGCTCGCTCCTGTGGATCCATCGGGCCGCCCTTCATCCGCTTCAGCCAGATTCGTTCCACTCGCCCCTTCGTGTCTGCCATCGTCGCTTCACCGTGCGCTTTCGTCGTCTGTTCGCCAGTCCGTTACAATCCCTGACATCGGCGGGTGTCACCGCCATGTTCCAATATATGGCTGTGTTTGAGTCGGGTCTTTCCCTCCGTATCTGCGTGGCCGTGCTCTGTGTCGGCGCGTGGCTGCCATCGCTGGCGGCCGGGCAGTCGCTGCGCGCCGGCGGCGAAAACGGAACGGGCAGCGCGCCGGCACAGGGACCGGTCAATGCGGAGGAGCAGATCGACGGGCCGCCCGCCCCTGAGCCGCCGGCCGTCATCAACCGCGACGAGCGCGGCAACGCCACCATCCGGACGATGCGCCTGCCGTCCCCCCTCGTCATCGACGGGGCGCTGGACGAGGCCCCGTACCACGACGTACCCGGGATGTCCGACTTCATCCAGCAGGAGCCGGCCGAGGGCACGCCCGCGTCGGACAAGACCGAGATCTGGGTCTTCTACGACGACAAGAACCTGTACGTCGCGGCCAAGATGTACGAGGAGGACCCGGCGCGCCGCGTGACGAGCGACCTTCGACGCGACAGCACGAACCTCTACAACAACGATCACATCGCCATCGTCTTCGACACGTTCTACGATCACCGCAACGGCTTCGGCGTGTCCTCGAACTCACAGGGTGGCATGTTCGACTGGGTGGTCACGAACGAGCAGCCGAACAACAACTGGAACCCGGTCTGGAACATCCGCACAGCGGACTTCGACGGAGGGTGGTCGGCGGAGATCGTGGTTCCGTTCCGGTCGCTCCGCTTCAAGGAAGGCTCCACCATCTGGGGCTTCAACGTGCGGCGCATGGTGCGCTGGCGCAACGAACTGTCGTTCCTCAATCCCGTGCCGCGCTCCTGGGGCCGCCGGGGGCTGTCGAAGATCTCGTCCACCGCGACGATGGTGGGGTTGCGGACGCCGTCCAGGGGCCTGAATCTCGACATCAAGCCGTACGGGCTTGGTTCCACCGTGACGAACCTGCTGACGGACCCGCCCCAGGAGAACGATGGCAACTTCGAGTGGGGCGTCGACGCGAAGTGGGGGCTGACCCAGACCCTCATCGCGGATTTCAGCTACAACACCGACTTCGCGCAGGTGGAGGACGACGAGGCGCAGGTGAACCTCACGCGGTTCAGCCTGTTCTTCCCTGAACGGCGCGACTTCTTCCTCGAAGGCCAGGACATCTTCGCCTTCGGCGGCGCCGGCGGGGGAGGTGGCGGCGGTGGTGGTGGTGGTGGCGGTGGGGGCGGGGGTGGCGGGGGCGGTTTCGGACCCAGCAACACGCCGATCTTGTTCTACTCGCGGCGCATTGGTCTCGATGCCGGCCAGATCGTGCCTATCGTGGTCGGAGGACGCCTGCTGGGCCGGACAGGCCCGTACAACGTCGGTGCGCTCAACATGCAGACCGACGACGTTCCGGAGATTGGGAAGGCCGGGACGAACTTCTCCGTCTTCCGGATGACGCGCGACATCCTGCGCCGAAGCCGCATCGGCGTCATCGGCACGGCCAGGAGCCCCTCGGCCTCCGGCCTCGAGCAGAGCTTCAGTGCCGGCGCGGACGCACAGTTCCAGTTGTACGAGAACGTCAATATCCAGTCGTACTACGCGCGGACCAGTACGCCGGGTCGCGAAGGCGACGAAGAGAGCTACCGGGGCCGCTACGACTGGAACGCGGACCGTTACGGCCTGCAGGGCGAGTACCTGAAGGTCGGCGAGGACTTCAACCCGGAGGTCGGCTTCCTGCGCCGGCGGGCGTTCAAGCGGTCGTTCGCCCAGGCCCGCTTCAGCCCGCGGCCCAAGCAGCCGTCGTGGATTCGGCGCATCTTCTACGAAGGGAGCCTCGACTACATCACGGGCCCCGGGACGAAGCTCGAGACGCGCGAGGCCCAGGCTTCGTTCCGGCTGGAGATGAACAGCGGCGACTTCGCCAGCGTCGAGTACACCGACGCGTTCGAGGGCCTGACGCAGCCGTTCAACGTCGGAGGCGACGTCATCGTGCCGGTGGGCAACTACTCGTTCAACCAGATCCGCCTGAACTACCAGTTCGGGCCCCAGCGTCCGATCAATGGCGGTCTGGACTTCACTTACGGTGGTTTCTACGACGGTACGCTCACGGCAGTGTCGTGGCGAGGCCGCGTGGAACTGGGAGCGAACTTCCTTGTCGAACCGAATCTGTCCTGGAACCGGGGCGAACTGCCCTGGGGCGATTTCACGACCAACCTGGTCGCCGGCCGCTTCACCTGGACGATGAGCAACCGCCGGTTCTTCTCGGTCCTGATGCAGTACCAGTCGGCCACCAGCAGCGTGACGACCAACGCGCGCTTCCGGTGGGAGTACATCCCGGGCAGCGAGCTGTTCGTCGTCTACAGCGACGGCCGCAACACGCTGGGCGAGGGTTATCCCGACCTGGACAACCGCTCTTTCATCGTCAAGGTCACCCGCCTGCTGCGGTGGTAGGGGCTTTCAGGCTTCAGGCTCCAGGCTCCAGGCTTCAGGCTTCAGGCTTCAGGAAGTGCTCCTGTCCCGCTTCACAGGATCCGGTAGCGTGCTTACCAGCGTGACAGGAGGCTCTTTCTGTAGCCTGTAGCCTGAAGCCTGGAGCCTGAAGCCTGGAGCCTGAAGCCTAGTACATGACAGGAATCAGCCGGTCCCCCGTGCGCATGTCCTCCTCGAGCAGCGCGAGCAGGGCCTTCGACACCGGGCCGGGCGTGCCGTCGCCGATGGGCTGGCCGTCCCACGCGACTATAGGCGCCACCTTCACCGAGCTCCCGAGCAGCAGCATCTCGCGCGCGGCGCGTGCCTCGGCCACGGGGATGTCGCAGACCTCGACGCCCCGGAGCAGGCCGTCATGCTGGAGCCGCCGGGCCAGGTCCAGCGCGCGCAGCGACGTGCAGCCCTGCAGGATGTGATCGAACCTGGGGTGCCGCAGCACGCCGTCGCTGGTCACGAAGGCGACGTTCATGTTCGAGCTCTCGCCGACGTGGCCGTTCGCGTCGATGAACACGCCGTTGTCCACCCCCGAGGCCTTCGCCTCCATCTGCATCAGCACGTTGGGCAGGTAGTTCGTGCTCTTGGTCACCGCGTAGAGCGACGGCTTGATCGGGTACGTGGTGGTCATCACCTTCAGGCCGTCCGTGTACCACCGCTCTGGATACGACAGGCCCGGGAACACCATCACGAAGAAGCCCGGCTCGGCACCGGCCGCCGGGCTCAGCTCCAGGCTGCCCGGCCCGGACGACAGCCAGTACCGGATGGCGCCATGGCGCTGCCCGCTCGCGGCGACCGTGGCGATGATGACCTCACGGAGGGCGGCGCGGGGCATCGGCATCGCCAGGCGCGAGTGCTCGGCCGACCGATGGAAGCGATCGAGGTGCGCCTCGAGGTCGTAGATCTTCCCGTCCACCAGCCCGGCGGTGTCGAAGATCCCGTGGCCGCGATGCACCATGTGATCGTCGAAGGGGATCACCATCAGCGATGGGTCCGTGACGATGCCCCCGAGCTGGCTGGAGTAGAAGGCCGCGTACTTCACCGGCTGCTTCGCGCGGAGGCTGCCGAGCGAGGCCAGCACGTCAGCGGCCGTGAGCTGACGGAGTGTCTGTGTGGTGTTCGCCATGGGAATCGCCACACAATAGCATGGCGCCCGCCGCTGGCCCCCGTTCAGCGAGCGGCGCTCGAGCGCCGCTCGATGCGAAGCCCACCGTTGGTGGTCCGCACGCGGATCGGTGCACCGCCCGCACCGATGGTGGTGGAGATGCCGCGCCGCGGCGACAGCTCGCCCGTGAGCGTCAGCGGGTAGTCGAAACGGAACCCGCCGTTCACCGTGCGGGTCTCGAGCTGCGCGTTGTAGGGCTCCGGAATCGACAGCTCAACCCCCCCGTTCGAGGTCTCGACGTCCAGGCCCTCGCCCTCCCACTGGCTGCCGCCCAGCATGATCCGCACGCCGCCGTTGCGCGTGCGGCCGGTCACCGCACCGCCCACGTCCGCGAGGCGGACGCCGCCGTTGGTGGTGTCGAAGCGGATGGTGCCGGCCACGCCGGCGATGGTGACCCCGCCGTTGGTCGCGTTCAGGTCGAGGTCCGTGCGCCGCGGCACGCTGATCCGGTAGCTCACCGACCACCACTCGCGGTTGCCGCTGCCGTTGCGGTCCGGGCCCGTGGCGCTCACGCGTCCACCGCCCGCCCGCACGTCCACGCCGCTCGCCAAACGCTTCGCGTCCGCCTCCTGACGCGCGCTGGCCTGGACAATGGCGCGGACCAGGATGTCGTTGCCGTCCCAGCCCTCCACCCGGATGCCGCCGTTCTGGCCCGCATCCACGGCGAGGGGCCCCGCGGGCAGTCGCTGCTCCCGCACCTCGCAGTGCCGGTAGTAGTCATCGTCCCAGCGATCGCTCTCACGGCAGGGGTCGTCGCTCATGGCGCCCTGTTCGAGCCAGCTGGTGCGGCCCGTGCCCGCGCGTGCCGTCCGCGTCACGACGCGGCGCTCGATTCGGGATTCCACGCGCTCCTGGGCCCGATCGGCGGCCCGCTCGATCCGCGATGCCACCCGGTCGGCCGCCCGCTCGACGCGCGCGCTCACCCGCGTGGCCACCCGTTCGGCGACGTGGGCCAGCCGTTCGACGACGTGCTCGATCCGATCGGCGATGTGATCGGCGAGGTCCGAGTCGTGGCCGTGGCCGGCTTCCCACCGGAACTGCTCGGCGCCGGGGGCGGCAGCCAGCCCGACGAGGATCGCGAAGGTGAAGAGCATGCGCAGCATCATGTGTCCAGCTCCCATCTGTGGCCGTCGTGGGAGTTGGACGGAAGGCGGGGGGCAAAAGTTGACTCGCCCCGGGCCCAGGCCGGGATCCTCACAGGAGCAGGGACGACGTCGGTGACGAACGTGCGTGCCCGCAGCATTGGCTGCACGATTCCGCGCGTGCGGGGTCTGGCGCAAGGAATTGTTCCGCCAACGCTGCGGGCACGCCCGTTCGGTGACATCTGCCTTTTGCCTGCTGCCTCTGTGTTCTGCCTTGTGCCGTCAGGCCCTTGTCACCTCTCGACCGGCCGGCTCGGGTCCGCACACCACTCGCTCCACGAGCCGGGGAAGATCCGGGCGCCGGACAGGCCGGCCACTTCCAGGGCCAGCAGGTTATGGCAGGCCGTCACGCCCGAGCCGCAGTACATGACCACGTCGGCCGGCTTGGTTCCGGCGAGGTCGGCCTCCCATTCGGCGCGGAGCTCGCCGGCGGGTTTGAAGCGCTTGTCGTCCGTCAGGTTCCGCTGGAAGAAGTGGTTGCGCGCGCCGGGGATGTGTCCGGCGACCGGGTCGATGGTTTCGTTCAGGCCCCGGAAGCGCTCGGGGGCCCGTGCGTCCACCAGAAGCGCTGGCCCGCCGGCCGCCACCTGATCCACCGTCAGCCGCCACTCCGACCGCGGGGCCGGTGCGAACGTCACCGCCGCTGGCCTCACGTGGGCGGGCTCCGTGGGCCCCCCGTCGGCCACCCACCGTGCCAGCCCGCCGTCGAGCACTGCGACGGCCTCATGGCCGAGAAAGCGCAGCATCCACCACAGCCTGGCGGCGTACATGCCGGAATCCTGGTCGTAGGTCACGACCTGGGACCCATTGCCAATCCCGAGGGCGCCGAACCGCTCGGACATCTCGTCGATGGAGGGCAGGGGGTGGCGGCCGTTCGAGCCGGTCTTGGCGCCGGAGAGGTCCCGGTCGAGGTGCGCGTAACACGCGCCGGGAATGTGCCCGGCGACGTACTGCGCCTCGCCCCACGCGGGGTTGGCGAGATCGAATCGGCAGTCCACGACCACCCAGCGCGGGTCGGGCAGGTGAGGGGTGAGCTCAGCGGGGGAAATCAGCGTCCTGTACATCAGTTTCCTTCATGTCCCTCGTGAAGCGCGGTGGCCAGCTGGTGCAGGAACAGTCCCACGTCCGTCACCACGCCAACGGTCTGCGTGGAGCCGCGGTCAGCCAGCTTGGTCACCACCGCGGGGTTGATGTCCACGCAGATCACCTTCACCCACGACGGGATCATGTTCCCCACGCCGATGCTGTGCAGCATCGACGACAGCATCACGACCACCTCCACGCCGTCGAGTGCGTCGGCGTAGGCGTTCTGGGCGGCGACCAGGTCCATCACCGTCTCCGGCAGCGGCCCATCGTCCCGGATCGATCCGGCGAGGACGTAAGGGACCCCGTGCGCGTGGCAGGCGTGCATGATGCCGCGCGTGAGCACGCCGGTGTCCACGGCGCGGCGGATGCCTCCCGCGCGGCGGATGGCGTTGATGGCCCGCATGTGGTTGCGGTGGCCGTGCTCCACGGGATGGCCCGTGCCGAGGTCGATGCCGAGCGAGGTGCCCGACAGCGCCACCTCGACGTCGTGGACCGCCAGGGCGTTGCCGGACAGCAGCACCTGGACATACCCGAGACGGATGAGCTCGCAGAAGTACTCGGTGCCGCCGGTGTGGACGACGACGGGGCCGGCGACGAACGCGATGCGCCCGCCGCCCGCCCGCACGCGGCGCATCATGTCCGCCACGCGCGCCACCGCGGTCTCGACGCGGCGCTCCGACGACACCTCGTTGCTCATGAAGCCGAAGGTCGGCTTGTCCCGCGACTGCAGGTCCGGCTGCACGCGGATGCCCTGCATCCCGCACACCACGAGGTCACCCTTCCGGATGTCCCGCAGCTTGCGGCACGCGACGCGCGGGCCCTCGACGACGAGGGCGGCGTCCATGCGCTGGTGGTCGGCGAGCACCCAGTGGCCGTCCAGGTACACCGAGGTGCGGTGATTCGTCGTGGAGTAGAAATCCTCCGGGGCCGCCCCGTCCATGTCGGCCGTGCGCAACACGGCGTTCGGCGTGCCCTTCACGTAGCAGCCGAACACCGAGAGCTTGGCCAGGAGGCCTTGGAGCGACTCGTCGGACGGCGCGAGCAGCTTCAGCGACAGCCGCGATGGGGACTCGTTGGTGCGCCCCACGTCGAGCCGGAGGATCTCGTACTCCGCCGGGTGCTCGACGACCGTCGTGAGGATCGCCTGAAGGTTCCCCGAGTCGATCAGGTGGCCTTCGGCTTCAACGGTCTCGGTGGTCATGAGTCCACGTCGGGTGCAGGGTGCCAGGTGCAGGGT